>Ga0208958_1000101_pt1 | contig 109806 bp, 137 predicted proteins | sample RifOxyB1_FD_184032 | JGI IMG/M metagenome (GOLD analysis project Ga0208958, IMG submission 184032) | Soil microbial communities from Rifle, Colorado - Rifle Oxygen_injection B1 (SPAdes) | ecosystem: Environmental > Terrestrial > Deep subsurface > Rock core/Sediment | place: Rifle, Colorado...
ATTATGAAAGGGCAATGAAGTATATAGAGAATCAAGAAATGCATCATAGTCCGGTTTCAATTTACTAAGGACGCCGTCCACTTTAGTGGACGGAGGATGTCACATTATTCCCCACCAAAATAAATATTCTTAACTCGCTTATCCTTTAGGATTTCCTTTCCACCAGTTAACCCGATCTTTCCACCTTCAAGAACATAGGTTCTATCGGCAATACTAACTGCAGCCTTTGCATTTTGTTCAACAATTATAATCGTAACTCCTTTTTTGCTTATTTCAATAACCTTATCAAATATTTCTTTCATTGCCTTTGGACTTAGTCCAAGTGATGGCTCATCTAACAACAATAGTTTAGGATCTTGAATTAAAGCTCTTCCCATTGCAAGCAATTGTTGTTGTCCACCTGATAAAGTATAGGCATAATCATTTTCCCTTTCCTTTAAAAAAGGAAAAAATCCATAGATCATCTTCAGGTTTCTATCCACAACTTCTTTTTCACCTATAATAAAAGCACCCATTTCCAAATTCTCCTTAACAGTTAAATCAGAAAATACTTGTCTTCCCTGTGGAACAAAACTAATTCCCTCATAGATTAAATCATGGGTAGGAAGTTTTGTAATATCTTTGTCGTCAAAGATAATCTTTCCAGAATTAACCTGACATAGATTAAATATACTCTTAAGAAGAGTTGATTTTCCAGCTCCGTTTGGTCCAATTATTGCAATTATCTCTCCATTTTTAACATCCATGCTTACATCCTTAAGTATTTCATTTCCACCATAACCTGCAAAAATATTTTTTATCTCAAGCATTTTAATTTAATTCTTCCCATTTAGCATTGACTACTTTGATTAGGAGTACATCTCTTTTTGAAACCCCATCTGTATCAAATTTTAAATATCCCCCTACGCCATCATATTTTATAGAAAGTATTTGAGTAGCAATACAATCTTTATCTCCTATCTTGCCTTTACAGGTTTTTAATGCATTTGTAATAACATAAAGGTCATCGTATGTATATACTGCATCAGCAGTAGGTAGTATGTTATATTTTTGTTTGTATTTTTCAATAAAATTAACCTGTATTTTTTTATCTGGAACTTCTGAAAGACCATACCAAGAACTTATCGCACCATTTTCTTCAAATAATTGTCTCATTTCTAATGTATCTGATGCAGGTAATAATAGAGCTACCCAATGAAAAGTTGGAACATTAATTGAGTTTAATTCCTTTAACTGCTTCATTAAAATAGGCTCGTGTCTCCAGCTACATACGACAAGTGCATCAACATTTTTTAAATTTAATTTTAAAAGATTTGTTTTTAAATCAGTTTCTGTTGTTTGATATTGTTCTCTTGTTGTGACATTTATTCCTAATTTTGATGCTTCCTCTAAAAATCCTTGTTCATATTGTATACATTGATCACTAACTTCTGTAAGAAATGCTACTTTTTTATGCCCTTGTTGATTTACAACATCAGCGATTGCTTTACCATTATCTGTTGCGTCATAATAATCTCTGAAGGCATATTTATTTTCTCTTGCAATATCCGGTATTGTTGAAGCATAAAAAAGTATTTTTTTGTTATCAAATACCGTTTTTTTAATCGCGTTGGTTACATGAGTAAATGCTGAAAAAATTACTTCTGAATTGTCTACATTAATGAGTTTATTGATATTATTTACTGCTTCGGTTGCATCACCTTTGTTATCTTCAGCAATAACCTGTAATTTCCTACCATTTATACCCCCATTATTATTTATTTCTTCTGCTGCCATTATTAAACCATTTAATTCCTGTTGTCCGATATAGGTGTATTTACCAGACAATGCTAGTGTAGCACCGATCTTAATCGTCCCATCTTTCTGATGAGAAGTATTATACCAAATTCCAGTGATAATCACCATAACTAAAACAATTATTCCAATAACAATAAATTTATTTCTTTTTTTCATATTTATTTAATTACATTTATATTTTTAAACTAATCCCCTAAATAAGCCTCCAAAACTTTTGGATTTGTTTTAATTTGTTTAGGACTTCCTTGTGCAATGACTTTTCCACTATCTAAAACAACCACCTTATCTGAAACATTTAATGTAAAATTCATATCATGCTCAATTAAGAGGATTGTTTCCCCTTGCTTTTTTAATTTTAATAATAATTCCGAAATCTCTTTTCTAAGTGGCGGAGTAACTCCTGCAACAGGTTCATCCAACATTAGAAATTTATGAGGTTTCACAAGAGCTCTTGCAATTTCAGCAAGTCTTTTTTGACCAAAACTAAGATTCTTAGCCTGCTTATCCATAAATGCTGTAATGCTAGTTAATTTAGCAATTTCATTTATTTTATCTCCCTTTTCCCTATCAAGTTTATAGCCAATTAAATTTTTCCAAAATCTAGTGTTATCTTCATCAATTGCCATAATTAAATTTTCTCTAACACTTAAATTTCCAAAAAGTCTTGGTTGCTGGAATAATCTAGATATCCCAAGATTAGATGTTTCTTCAACAGTCATATGGGTTATTTCAATTCCATCAAAAAGAGTTTTTCCAGAATCTTCTTTGAGTATTCCAGAAATAAGATTAAATACTGTAGTTTTTCCACTTCCATTAGGTCCAATAAGTGCAGTTATCTTTCCTTTTTCAATTTTAAAACTACAATCATCAACAGCCTTTACTCCTCCAAAATATCTTTTTAAGTTTTTTATCTCAAGCATTTTAATTATATTGTATATTTCACAATCTCTCCGTTATTATTAATTTTCTTTAATATGACTGGAATTAAAAAGCCCCTATCTTCATTTGATTCACTATAGGATATATTCCCAACAACTCCATTAAAACCTTTAATATTTTTTAATGAGTTAATTACAGTATCTTTATCTTTATAATTTACCTTTTTTAAAAGCATATAAGTAATATCATATGCTCCGCCAGCATAACCTAGTTGGCTATTTGTTTTAAATTTATTATTATATTTAATAATAAACTCATCAGAAACATCCATATTTGCAAATACAATTCCATTCATTAATCCATTAGAAGCTTCTATTTCAGGTTTACTTTCAAAAAAATCAGTTCCAAAGGTGGTAATGTTAATGTTATTTTCTTTCGCTTGTTTATAGAATTGATTTATTTGCCCCCCAATTAAAAAAACTCCCAATATATCAATATCAGAGTTCTTGATTTTTAATAATGATGATCTAAAATCAGTTTCCGAAGTTTGTACATTATCAATTAGTGTTATTTTTTCATCAGGGTTTTTTTGATCTAAAACTTCTTGATAAATCATGTTCATATAATACAATTGAGATTTTAAAATACCGATTTTTTTATAATTCTTATTCCTTAAATATTCTAGAGTCTTTTTAGAAAACTCTTCTGGAGAATAATTAAATCTTATTATATAAGGGCTATTTTTAGTAACCTTAGTGTCAATGCTAACAGCAATATATGGAATTGGTTTTTCTTTAACCAATGGAGCATCTGCTTCACAGGTAGCTACCCCCCAATCAACTATTAGATCAACCTGATCCGTATCCCTTAGTTTATAAAATGCAGAAACACTTTTTTTTGGATCATATTGACTATCTTCAAATATAAATTCTATATTTTTTGAATCTGCCTTTAATTCATCTTTTGCAAGTAAAATCCCATTTTGAAAAGCTATACCATATTCAGCTAATGGGCCAGTTAAAGGGACAATAACCCCAATTTTTATTGTATCTTCACTTTTCTTTGAATTATTAACATTAACAATAATTCCAATTAGGATTAATATAATTATTATTCCAATTATAATATAATTTTTCTTTTTCATTTATATTATTATAGCATATTTATTTAATTCCTTAATCAGCTTAGGAATTTCTTTTAAAGCACCCTCTACAGTGTCTTTTTCAATGTCATTCCCATAGTAATTAATTCCATTTCTAAGTTTTCTATATCTATCAAATTTAATAGAAATATCTTTCTCACTTAAAATTTCATCTAAAAAATAAGTAATTGATTCATGATTTAGAAATTTATATCCTTTTAAAAAACCAATAGCTTCACAATATTCTCTTAATCCTTCATAAAGTTCTCTAAATATAGTCTTTATAGTGATATCATTAAATTCAATACTCAAGGCAGATTTTAGTGTTTGTTCTGAAGATTTTATTAGACTTTTTGCCCTAATATTATCTATCTGTATTCTTTTAACATCCCCTTTCTCAATAAAATAATTTAAATTCATTATATTACCTCCAGTTTTCCAGAAAGTATAATTCCATTGCATAAACTATTTATTAAATCTGGATTTGTTTTTTTCATTCTTTCAAATTGTAGTTTAGAAAATCTATGTATACTTATTTTTCTATTTACTAATTTTTCATATTTTTCTGTTTTAAGATCCTTATCAATATTAGATATAACACTAATATCTATATCACTTTTAACATCATCTGTAGCTGTTGCATAACTTCCAAATAGTATTATAATGGGTAAATCATATATTCTTTCTATTTCTTCAATAATTTCAGATTCTCTTAATTTTTCAAGATTATAATAAAGCTTAAGGTTAAGCATTTTTCTAGAGTTAACTAACCTATAATCAGAATAAATTTTCCCTTTGTTCAAGGCGAGGTAGCCTTCTTTTACAAGTTTTTTTAGTTGTTGCATTATAGAGGTATGGTTGATATTAAGGATTCTAGAGAGTTCTCTAATATGAAAACTTTCATTAGGACTTTCAAAAAAAGCCTTCAATACATTAAACGAACTGGTTACTTTTGTTTCCATCTGTAAACATATATTTACACTTGTTTATAAATATTTCCACTCTACTCCATCTCTACCCTACCAAAAAATCCCTTGGGTTTATAGATTAATATTAATAATAATATTACAGCATATAATATTTGTCTCATTGGCCCAACAATTGAACTTGGAAAGCCTACAAATCTTAATGCTTCAGGAAGGGCCATTAGAACAAATGTAGCAATAATTGTTCCAGGAAGGCTTGCTAAGCCACCTACAATAACAATAAGAAGAACAGGAATCAATTGCATTATAGTAAAACTAGAGGGATCAATAAAAGTAATATAAGAAGCATAAAGACTTCCTGCAATTCCTGCAAAAAATGCACTAACTCCAAGAGCGATTGATTTCATTTTAAAACTATTTTTTCCAAGAACTCTTGTTGCCAATTCATCATCCCTAATTCCTTCTAAAACCTTTCCAAATCCAGATTTTACAATTCTATTGATAATAAAATATGACCCTAGGGCAATAACAACAGCAAGTATTAAAAAACTAAAATTATCAGAAAAACTAAATCCAAATAAATTTGGTTTTGGAATTCCAGGTATTCCAAGAGGGCCCCTTGTTAATTCAGTCCAATTAAGCAATACAGCGTAAACAACAAAACTAAATCCCATTGTTGCAAGTGCAAGATAATCTCCCTTTAATTTATGCGTAGGAATTGCAAGTATAAATCCAAATACCATTGCCATTAATCCAGCAACTAAAAAACAAAAGATAAATGGGACTCCAAGTAAAAGTAGCAAAGCAGAAGTATATGCACCAATTCCAAAAAATGCAATATGTCCAAGATTTAAAAGTCCACTAAAACCAAGACAAAGTTGCAATGCAATTGCAACAATTGCGTATATTGCAATTAAAATTAAAATATGAATTAGATATGCTTCTATCATTGTGTATACAAAGTAAATTCTCCATTTTTAATTGTCTTTAATGTAAAATTATAATCTACGTCCCCATTATTATCAAAAGATAATAGTCCAAAAACAGATTTGTAATCTTTTAGATTTGTTAAGTACTCTTTAGTACAAACATAATCTTTTTTACAGTTTTCAAATGCAAGAACGCTTAGTCTAAATGCTTCATAACCTTCTGCAGCATAAGCTTCTGGAGATTCATTATATTTCTTTTTGTATGCCTCTATGAATTTTTTTGCAGTAATGCTCTTAGAATCAATGCTAGGATAAGCATAAATAAGACCCTCAGATTCTTCTTTTGCATTTACTAATAAATTAGGATCTTCTGCAGAATATATTGATAGATATTGAGTCTTAAAATCAATTTCTTTAGATTGTTTAAAGATATCTACATAGGTAGTTGCAGTTCCAATAATAAATACAGCATTAGGTTTTGCTTCTTTTAATTTTAATAAACTCGTTCTAAAGTCTTTAGCTTCTGTTAAGTAACTTTCATCTCCAACAATGTTTATTTTAGAGTTGTTCTTTATTTCTTCTAATAAAGAATCTCTTGCACCTTTACCAAAATCATTATTAGCATATAAAATTCCTATCTTAGAGTAGTTTTTTTCTTCCATAAATTGGACTAATCTTTTTACATGGAGTTCTACAGAAGGAATAGTTCTAAACGATAAATCATTTGGGGTTCTAAATTTTGGAGAAGTAGATGCTATGGCTATCTGCAATATATTATCTTCAGTTGAAAGAGGTTGAACTGATAATGAAATCTGACTTGCAAGAGTTATTACAGAATCAATTTTATTTATATCCTTTAATTTTTTATATGCATCAACTCCTCCCTTAGGAGTATAAAGACTATCTTCATAAATTATTTCAAAATTATCATTTTTTAATTCTTCTTTAGCTATCTCTATACCATTTCTAGCATGTTCCCCATATATAGCCGCGCTTCCACTAAATGGAAGGATTGCTCCTATTTTGATTGTCTCCTCTTGCTTAGATTTATTATTAACATAAACAATCCCAATTATAATTACCACAACAATAATTCCAATAATCCAAATATTTCTTTTCTTCATTGTAAATATTTTATTTCTCCTTTCTCAATTATTGCCTTTTTTAATGGAAATATAATGTTTCTTCCATCAACTTGAATACTTCTAAGAATTCCTTCAAAATCACTATCTTTTATTTCAATCAAACCTTTCTTTATTTTTTCTCTTGATTCCCCATTTTTTTCAATTATTTGTTTTATCAAATAAATAGTATCATAGCCATTTGCAGCATAATGATCAACAACAAGATTAGGATATTTTGTTTTGAATTTTTCTTCAAATTCTCTGGCTTTTATATTGGTTTCTTCGTAAAATATAGGAGCTGAAACATAAACCCCTTCTGCAGAGTCTCCTGCAGATCTTCTTGTATCTGGCAAAGCCAGAATCGAACAACCAATTATAGTTGAATTGATATTCATTTCTTTTATCTGCTTTAAAATATTTGAAGTTTGTGTTGCAAACCCAGCAACAACAATTAATTTAGGATTTTTATTTTTTATTTTTAATAATTGTGTTCTAAATTCACTATTAGAAGTAGCAAAGGATTCAGATATTATCTCACCCTCAAAGTTTTCCTTAAGATCATTATAAATTGCTTTTCCAAAATCATCATTTTGATAAATAATTCCAACTTTGCTTAAATTTCTTTCCTTAATCATTTTTATTACTGGTTCATTTTCTTGCTTAGCATAAGGATAAAATCTAAATGAGTATTCATTTCTGGCAATATTAGGATCTGCATTAATTATAGCTAATAAAGGTATTTTCTTTTCATAGGCAATAGGTGCAAGTGAATTAGAAACAGCAGTCATTCCAGATACAATAATATTAGGATTACTTAGGTCATAAATTTTATTAAATCCACTTATTCCATCATTAGGAACCCCTTTGCTATCTTCAACAGCAAGTTTAATTTGTTTTCCATTAATCCCTCCATGAGAATTAATTTCTTCTACAGCAATTTCCATACCACCAAGTGTCTGTGGCCCTGTAAATTGTCCAGCCCCTGAAAGTCCAAGAACAGCACCAATAACAATATCCCCCTTCTTTGAATTATTATTTGAGTAAATAACAAATCCCATAACAATTAACAATACCAAACCTACAACTAACCATTTATCTTTCTTTTTTAGACTAATCATTTCCTATCCCCCTCTTTCTTCTTTCCTAATATTCCATTAGGCCTAAATAATAAGAATATGAATAATAATATGAATGCAATTGCATCTTTATATCCTGAAGGTAAATACCAGATTCCAAAGTTCTCACATAAACCAAGCAAGAAAGCACCAAGTATTGAACCAGGAACACTTCCTATCCCACCAATTATTGCCGCTGTAAATCCCTTTATAACAAGCCCTGTGCCCATTGTAGGTTCTAGATTCTGTTCCAATGCAACAAGTATTCCAGCAATTCCAGCAATAGCACTTCCAATTCCAAAACTCCAATTATATATTTTTTCAGAAGATATTCCAACTATCTCAGCAACATCCTTATTATCAGAAACAGCCCTCATTGCTTTTCCAATTTTAGTTTTTTTCATTAAAAAAAACAACCCAACTAAAAGAACCAAAGATATTATAATAATATAAATCTGCAATGGAGTTATTACAGCCCCTAAAAAATCAATTCCTTTTTCAACTTTAATAAAACCAATTGTCTTAACATCTGCTCCAAAAAATATCAAGATCAAACTTTCAATTAATATTAAAAGTCCAAAACTAGCAATCAATAGAATAATATTACTCGCCTTTCTTTTTCTAAGAGCCCTATAAATAAAAGTATTCATTGCAATTCCAAGTAAAGAACCAAGCATAATTGCAAGCACAGCTGCAATCCAAAAATTTAAGCCCCAACCTGCAAATAAGAAAAACAACATATAGGCTGAAAATGCAATTGCACTTCCATGGGCAAAATGCACAAATTTACAAGTAGAATAAATAAGCGAAAACCCGGATGAAACCAGAGCATAAATTGCACCTGCAATTAATCCATTAATTAAAAGTTGTATAAATATTCCCACTATCTTTTCACCAAATTAAATAGATTTTTCCCGTATATAAATTTAACTTTTTCATTATAAATAATATGATTTAATATCAGAAACTCCTTGCGTTGGAGTTTTTGAGACAGGAAAAACACGACAAATTTTTCCTGTATCAGAAATATTTATTATACATAAGAAACAAACTTGCCATTTTTTATTTGTTTTGAGAAAATATTTACATTAAATAAACCAAACCAATAGAAAACCTTAAATATAACAAAACATTATGATTTATAATGAATTATAATGAGCAATCATAAACCTAATAAAAATGGTTCAAAGTATCATTGATTTGAGTGAAAGAGAAGATAGGATATTGAATATAGTCAAGGCTAAATTTGGTCTTAAAAATAAAAGTGAAGCTGTTGCTTTAATAGCTAAAATTTATGAAGATAGTTTTCTAGAACCTGAATTAAGGCCCGAATATATAGAAAAACTAGAAAAGATAAGAAAAGGAAAATATATTAAGTTTAATTCTATTGATGATTTAAGAAAGATGACAAGCTAGTCTTTCAAAAAGAGGATGAAATGTACACATATGAAATAAGTGAAAAACTTAGAGACATTATGCTCAAACTTTCTAAAAAAGACAGAACTCTCTACGAACAATTACTGAAAAAGATTGATGAAATTGTTAATTCCTATGATATAGATCATTATAAAAAATGGTGATTACACCATTTCAGCACCAAAAAAGCTTAAATAATAGCTAAACTACGACGATAGTGATGAAAAGAGTGTTGTCAGACATGTATTTCTTGGGTAGAAAGTGCATATTTTGTAACAAATATGGACTATACAAGCTTAAAGATAAACGAGTTAAATGTAAACACTGCAAAAAGAAATATAGCTTATCAAAACTTAAAAGAGATTTACAAATACTTTATTATTTTTATTTAGAAATTTCTGCCCGTAGGGCAGCAAATGAATTAAATTTGGATTACGGAGTAATCCATAGAAAGTTTATGCATTTTAGAAAATGTATAAGTAATTATTGTTTGTTAGAATCAAAAAAGTTAAATGGAGAATTAGAGTTAGATGAAAGTTATTTTGGTGGTAAGAGAAAGGGCAATAGGGGAAGAGGTGCTAAGAATAAAACAATAGTTTTTGGAATCCTCGAGAGAAAAGGCAAGGTTTACACAGTTATTGTTCAAGATGTTTCTGCAAAAACATTAATGAATGAAATTAAAAGCAAGACAAAGAAAGGTTCTGTATTTTATACAGATGGTTGGAAGAGTTATGCAAGTTTAGAGCAGTATGGAAAACATAATGTCATTGACCATGATAAAGAGTTGGTTGACAAGAATCATAATCACATTAATGGTATTGAAGGCTTCTGGAGCTTTGCTAAAGAACGATTCCATAAGTATCATGGAATCAGCAAAACAAACTATCCATTATACGTTAAAGAAATGGAATTTAGGTTCAATAATAGAAATGAAAATGTTTTTAAGCTGTTAATGGATATATGTATTGTAAGGGGGCAGTTTAGTCCGGATTTACACTAATCACCTAATCTTTTTATAAAAATTCATTATTTTAAAAGAATATATATATATACTTTACTAATAATATTAAAATATGAAAACAATACAAAAATTTAATAAAATCTGCAAAGACATAAAATCTATTAAGATTCAAGGTGCAGAAAACATAGCAAAAGCAGGATTTAATGCCTATAAACTTGTTCCAACAAAAAAATCTATAAAAAAACTTATTTCACTTAGAGCAACAGAACCAATGTTATTCAATCTATTAAAATATCATAATAATTTGTCCATAAAAGAATTAGAAGAAAAATTAGAACAAAATCAAGATAAAATAAATAAGGAAGTCTTCAAACAAATAAAAAATAATTCAATAATATTCACCCATTGCCATTCCTCAACTGTCACAAAAGCAATTATTTATGCACATAAAAAAGGCAAAAAATTTGAAGTTTACAATACTGAAACAAGGCCATTATTCCAAGGAAGAAAAACTTATATGGAATTAAAAAAAGCAGGGATTAAAACAACAATGTTTGTAGATTCTGCAGCTCAAATAGCTTTGACAAAAGAACAGGATAAAGAAGAAAAAACAAAACCAGCTAATTTAATGCTAATAGGGGCAGATGCAATACAAAAAAATGGTGTAATAAATAAAGTGGGCAGTGGAATGTTTGCAAAAATAGCAAAACAAAACAAAATCCCCGTGTATATCATATCAGATTCTTTAAAATATTCAAAACAAAAAATAAAATTTGAACAAAGGTCTTCAAAAGAAGTTTGGAATGAAAATAATATAAAAATCAATATAAAAAATCCAACATTTGAACTAATTAATAGAAAAGATATTACTAGAATAATATCTGAACTTGGAACATTGAAATATAATAATTTTGTAAAGAAAGTTAAAAATTAATCCTCTTCTTCACATTCACAATATTCACATTTTCCACCAGGACAATCTTCCTCACAATCACACTCATTACCATGCTTATGGTTCTTATTTTCACTTTCAAGCATGAGTTCTATGGTGCTTTCCAACTCCCTTAATCTTTCATCTATTTCCCCTTTTGCAACAACTAATTTTCCCATTTGTTCATCAACAATTCCCAATGTTTCTTCAATACTCTTATTAACATAGCTTTTATTTCCAACTTCAACAACAAGCTCTTTCTTTTTTATTTCAACAGGAAGATATATTTTTTTGCCAATATTAACTAGAATTTCTTTAGATTCCTTATTATTTATCTCTTCTAAACTATCTTTTAATTCATTAAGTTCTTTTATATTCTGACTGATTAATTCAGACTGAGAATTAAGTTGATTAGCTTCCTGCTCAATTAATTGAAATTGCATTATTTTTTCCCTGTCCATGGTAGTTTAAGGTCTATTTGCAAACCATATATTCTGGTAATTAAAGCTTTTTAAATTCTTTTATTCATACTATTAGATGATAAAAAAGACAATGATTTGGTTTGAAAAGCATTATATTATTTCTCTAATAATAACTATTTTAATAGCTATTTTTATATTTTACATATCATCTAAATCATTTGAAAAAGGAACTCCTGTAGATTTTCCCTACAAAACAATAGTTTATCATTTTTCTATTTTCTTTCTTTTAGCATTTTTTCTTTCCTTGTCTTTAATAGGAAAAACCAAAAATAAATATTATATATTTATAGCAATTCTTATTTCCATAGCCTACGGCATATTTGATGAGCTACATCAATTATTTGTTCCAAATAGATATTGCAGTATAGGTGATTTCTTAATAAATTCTACTGGAATAATATTATCTGGAATTATATACTCTTTTAGATTTAAAAGTAATTGAATAATTTAATTAAAGTCTCTTCCAACATATTTTTCTAACTTAATAAACTAAAAAAGGCGAGCAAGTGGAGCCTTAAACTAAATAGCATTAATAAAAAATATTAATAATTATCAATAATCATGCAACATTAAATAATTTTCTAAAAATTCCAGAGAAAATCATGCTTCCAATTAAATAATAAAGTATCCACCATCCGCCAAACATAGGATTTAGATACATTCCAAACCATCTGAAGAATAAAACTATTGGAATCGTTGTAAACATAATAGGCTTCATTGTTAATTCAAATGTTTTTGGAAGGAATTCCAACTGCTTTTTCTGAAGTTCCATTAATTTTTCAGGATGTTCCTTATATTTCTTCATTTCTTCACTAAGGATTTTTTGTTCTTTTTTTAATTCTCTTAAGGCAGCCTGGTCAGAAAGATATTTCTGAGCAAGTGTTAGTATTAAAGAGGTCAGCCCAATTATTATAATAAATCCAACATAATTATAGGGATTTGGCCATTTTAACAATATTCCAAGTGAAGGATCAAGTATTGAACTAACTGTATTTTTTACTAAAGGAAGACTGTCCCAACTAGATGCAATATATGCAGATATGATAAACATTACAAAAAAAATTATCATCCCTTTATTCATTTTTATCACTTATTTTATACTCCCATCATTTTCTTCAATGCAGGATTCATATCCATTGCATGTTGTTGACTGATATTCTGATAGAATTGGAATGTAATCATTATCCCTAATAAGAGAGCAGTTCCTGCAACCAATGATCCTAAAACATCTGCAAGTGATGCAAGTAATCCAATTGCCAATCCACCCATAACAGTCAATGGCATTACATATCTTGCAAGTATTGTTTCAAGTACTCTCTTATCTTTTCTAAATCCAGGAATTTGCAATCCTGAGTTTAATATATTTTGAGCCTGATTTGAAGCTTCCATTCCAGAAGTCTTAACCCAAAATACAGAGAACAATGCAGCAAAAAACATGTAAAATATCATATGTGAAAATAATTGTATAGTTAATATCCATTCCCAGCTTCCAGTAATTAATCTCTCAACTATATTTATAGGAGTTATCCAATACAAAAATCCTGAAACAGGTCTTCCGCCCTGAATATCCCCTAAGATTGTTGCATGTCCAATCCAGTTTTGCAAAAGTCCTCCAAATAATTGTAAGTTTGCTATTAAAGCAGAAGTTAAGATAACAGGTATTACACTAGCATAAAAAAACTGCAATGGCCATTTCATAGAATACCCTCTTAATCTATCATAACTTAAAGGAATTTCAATTTTAAGAGACTGTGCCCAAACAACAATTAAAAATAATATTATTGTAGAAACTATCATTGCAAGTGCAAGCAAAGCACCTTGAGAATCACCATTAATCAAACTTATTACTAATGCAATAGCTTTTCCACTTGCTTGGAAATTTCCTTCAGGTCCTAAAAATCCAAATGTAGCTGTTATTAATCTCCTACCAACTCCTGCTGCAATAAATAAACTTATTCCAGAACCAAATCCCCATTTATTACAAACTTCATCCATAAATAATATTGCAAGTCCGCCTAAAATCAATTGCAATATAACTATTGGAACATATCCTGGAGAAGCCTGTAGACCATTCATTAAAACATAGATCATTGATTCAAATATTATAAAAAAGAAAATTAATAACTTCTGTAATCCTTGAAAAAATCTTTTACCTTCTGGTGAAGAAGTATCAATATTCAATATCTTACTTCCAACTAACAACTGTAATATAATCGAAGCCATAACAATTGGACCTATTCCAAGAGAAATTATTGAACCAAAACTAGTTCCCATTATAATCTCTAAATATTCGAATCTCTGCAATGAATTTGACTCAAGTCCATAGAGAGCAATTGTTTCCATTACAAAAAAACCAATAAGAACAATCAATGTCCATTTTAATTTAACATTGAATCCTAATTTTTTTTCAACAGGCCCTTTTACTTCTGGCAGATTCTTTAAAATATCAACAAATTCCATAAGTATTAATCATTTTTTAGGTTTATAAAACTTCTTTATTTTTAAATCAGCTTTTCTTAACTTTCTTTCCTTCTGTCTTTTTTGTTTCCTTCACTTCATCTGAATTTTTTTCTTTATCTTGCTTTTTTTTAGTTGATTCTGGTCTTTCTTCAGGAGCAATAACAATAGCTTTTCCACCTGCTTTTTCAATTTTTTCTTTTGCACTTTCTGAAAATGCTCTTGCCTTTATGATTAGTTTTTCATTTAATTCTCCTTCACCAAGTATTTTATATCTTTTAAGGACTATTTCTTTATCATTATCTTTTTTCAATAGGGATTTTAAATTTTTTTGAATATTTCCAATATTCATAACATCATTTATCTTATGTTTAGTTCCTCTGCTTGTGATTCCCTGTTTTCCAAAATAATTATTACCAAATAATTTTATAACCAATGATTTTTTATGGTCTGCTCTTTTTCCAGTTCCAGCCATTCCAACTCCTCCATGATGTCCGCTTCCTTTCCATTTCTTTCTAGCGCCATGTCCATAGGTAGTATTTCCTCTCCAATTCTTTGTTTTCTTTTTCTTTTTAACTTTGAATCCCATTATAATTTACTCCCTAAATTCAAATTTACTATACTTAGTTTTTGATTTTGTTCTTGTTGAAACCTTGTTTCATGTTCTCTTGCTAAAAAATATCCACCTAGTAATGTAGCAGTAATTGCTAGAGCCCCTATAGCTTCATTAATAAGTCCATCTCTATATCCCCTTTCATAATCATTAATATTACTTTCCATTTTACAACATCCTCTCAACTAATTTATTTATATCTTGTTTATTGTTTCCAAGAACACCTTTTGGATATTGTATCTTGCTTCTAATTCCGCCCCTTGGTGGATGTAATCTGAAAAATGGTTTAAGTCCAAGATCTGAAAGTGATTTTCCTTTTATTATTTCATCAGAAATATCTCCTGCATTAATTTTCTCTTTTTTTACACTCATTGCCCTTGCTCTTATTAATTTTTCAAGAATATCCTTTTCTATTTCACCATAGCTAACATGATACTTAACTCTATCAACCATACCCATTAATGCCTTATCATGAGTTTTAACCAATATACAAGTATATTTTCTTCTAAGTCTTAATCTGTCTAAAGTTTCTCTTACTTCTGGTTTTACTTTAACCTCTCCTGCAATTCTAATAACAACAGTTATTTTTCCAGAGCCATGACTAGGTTTATGTTCAATTTTGTTCTTGTTTTCTCCGAGGTCTTTTTCAAAAGAGCTCTCCTTCTTTGCTTTTGTTTTTTTTGTCTCTTCCATTGTTATATTTCTATTTATTATGATTTATCTTTTCTCTTTATTTACTTGCTTCTTACATTATTTTTATTGTGTCTTCTGAAAAACCTAGCTTTACCAAAGCCCTTTTAGCATTCTTTGTATGATTCCCTTGTAGTTCAACAGCTTTGATCTCTTCCCTAACTGTTCCACCACAAGCAAGTTCTTGCTTAAGGCCCCTTGCAATAGTTTTCAAGTCCACGCCTTGAAAACCTGAAAACAAAGTAACAATTTTTCCAAACTTTTTCTTATCAGTCTGGACCTGTATTCTTTGTTCTGTTTTTGCTATGTCTTCACAAACACAAGCTTGTAAAGGCAATCCGCACTTCGGACATATATCCATAGTTTGTTATTTATCAATAGACTTTTTGTTTAATCTATTGAATGTTAATAATCTAGCAATTGTCCTTTTTATTTCCCTTGTTTTTAATTTTCCACCTTTACTAGATGAAACTTGATTTTTTATTAATTCCATTTTTAATTCTTTTACTTTTTCTTCAATTTCTGAATGATTCATTTTCTTTATTTCTTTAGATTTTAGTATAGACATTTTAATTTACTCCATGGTATTTTAAAAACCAGTCAAATTTTTTATAATTTTCAGTTCCAGGATTAAATACTTCCTCAATATTCATTTGATTTGGATGTTTTAATCTTCCATCCCAAAATCCATTTGCAAGGTCCATGCTAATTATATCATAAGGTCTTGAAATATGAAGGATTGTTCCTGTTGCAGACCTTGTCAATGTATGGAATTTTAATATATCATTTCTCAATATAACTTCGGTTCCAAGAGGAGTTATAGCTCTATCCCCCATACTCCCTATTTTTAATTTCTCCCCCATTACTAAAGTTTGTGTTGTTTGTGTTAATGTCATTTTATTCTTTCTTCTCCTCAGTTTTCTTTGATTTTCTTGGTTTTTTTATTATTTCTACTGGTTTTTCAGCAATCCTATTGATTTGTGCTTTTATTCCATCAGTTATGATTATTTGATCATAGATTCTTTTTTCAGGAGACATTATTGCAACCTTTATCCCACTTATTCCAAGTTTTGTCAATGCAACTGCCTGTGCTCTATCAACCTCTTTTGAAGATTCTCCTGCTTTCTTTAAATATCCTTCTGAAAATCTCCAAGACTTTGCTCTTTCACTAGGAAGTTTTCCACTTAATCTTAATTCACAGCCAAGTGCTCCAGCTTTCATAATTTCCTGTAATTTTTTATAAGCAATAACTTTAAATTTTAAATTACCCATTCTTTCTAATGCCATTGCAATATCATCTGCAACTAATTGTGAATCAAATAATGGATTAGATATTTCTCTTATTTCAATATGTGGATTTTCTAATTTAAATCTTGTTCTTAGGAAATTAGTTAATTCTTCTATTTTTTCCCCTTTTCTTCCAATAACAAGTCCTGGTTTTGCAGTGCTTATTACTATTTTTTCACCAACAGGAGTATATTCAATGTCTAATCTGCTGATTTTTCCTTTTCCTAAATTTCTCTTTATATATTCTTTAATTCCATATTCTTCTTTTTTCAGTTTTATAAATCTTGATTTTTCCATTGCCATGGTTTACATCTCCTGTGTTTTTGAAAGAGCATCCATACAAGCTCTTCCTAAATTTAATGTAGTTCTTATTTGTCCTGATGTTGCACTATATACATCCTTTATTCCAGCTAATTTTAATATTTTTTTGCATTCATCACCAATAACAAGTCCTGTTCCCTGTGGAGCAGGCATTAATTTTACCCTAACACTTCCACATTTTCCTTCAACAATAAAAGGAACAGTATGTTCTTCATTGCACACACAATCAAAACTACCACATCCTCTTTTTATTTTTGTTAAATTTAATTTAGCATATCTTACTGCCTTTGCTCTTGCAGGAAGTGTTTCTTTTGCTCTTCCATAGCCCAATCCAATATATCCATTTTCATTTCCAACAACAGCCATGCAAGCAAAAGTAGCTACATTTCCTTCCTCTGTTTTTTTCTGAGTTTGTCTCCAAGCTCTTCTTTTTCCACCACCAAATTTTCCTTTTGCTTGTCCTATATTTAGTATATCTGATTTTAAATTAAGCAATGTATCAATTATTTCTGGTTCAAGGACTTTATGTTTTAAAACATCATCTATTTTAGTTATTTTTTTATCTTTTACTAACTTTCCAAGTTTTGTTTTTGGTAACCAATCTTCAAGATTTTTTATTTGTGTTTGTTTTAGTCTTTCTTCTCTTATTTTAGCAAGTTCTAAATCTGACATAAATGATTTTTCTCTCATATTATTTCTTTCCCCCCATCTTTTCTAAGTCCTGATTTCTCCAAAGTCTTTTCAAAAGAGCTCAAAACTTCCTTCATTATTTTTTCCTTATTTCCTTTTATCGTTTCTTCAGTAGGAATAACTTCTTCATTACATTCTATTTCTTTTCCTGAATCCAGGTATCCTTTTACACCAGCATATATTCTAGATCCCTTTGTGTTAGGTATTAAGCCTGTATCAAGCACAGCTCTTCCTTTCAAATTAGCTTTCTTTCCAAGTAAAAATCCTGCAAGATATGCAGCAGTAAGGCACTTTAGACTTCCAGATTTATCTTCAGGCCAGCCATATTTTAAAAGATCCTTAGTGGTTACAGCAGCAATTACTTTATCCTGCGCATGAAAACTTTCAATTATCTGCAATATGATGTATCTATCAGTTTTTCTAATAACTAACCTAGGAGAATTACCCTTAAGTAATTTTAATCTCTTATTATAGTTAGTCTTATTCTCTATTCTTCTTCTTTTATCAATTTTCATGCGTCTTTAACTCCTGTTTTTGTTTTTCTTACTTTATTTGGTTTTTCTTTTAATCTACTTTTGTCTAATTTTATTTCTATATCTTCTTCTTTTTGTTTTATTCTTGTTGGTCCTTCTAAATATTCTTTCAAGTGAACTTTACTTCTAAATTCACTCATTTTTATTTTTTTTCTTAAATCAATATAAGAATCTCTATCAATTTTCCCACTATTTCTTAAGTCTCTAACATATCTTCTTAATTTTCTAGTTATTTTAACATAATTTTGTTTTCTTTTGTTTATTTTTTTCTTAACTTTTCCAGGCCCACGTTTTGTTTTTCTTTTTACATTTGTTTTTCTTCCTTTCACAGGTTTTAATGAGATTAATCCTTCTTCAAACATTGTTTTAATGTCCTGTTTTGTTATAGCCTCTTTTATTTCAGATATTGCTTCATTATGTAATATGATTCTATTCTTTCCAACTCCAAGAGTTCTTGCAGCTAATTCTTTTTTATTTCTTAGGTTCATTTTTTTCTCCTCCATTTAAATTTTCTTTTTTATCTATATTTTCTTTCTTTTCTTCTTCCTTCTTCTCAAATTCTTTCCCTTTTTTCCTTTCCTGTTTTTTAGATTTTTCTTCTTTCTTTCTTTCCAACGTCTCCCTTATTTTTTCAAGGAATTTTTTTGGATTAATATTGCTAACTTTTATATTATTTTTAACAGCATATTCCATTAACTCAACTTTCTTTTTATTGCCAATGCTTCCAATTATTGCAATTTCATGCTTTGAAACTTTTTTTAATTCTTCAAGATTATTTACTTTTACAGGTACCAATCCTTTAATCAAATCTCTCTTGCTTTTTTCATTTCTGAATCCTATTGAGACATTTCTCAAATGTCCTTTCATCCTTAATCTAACTTTATTATCAATCCCATTTGCTCTCCTGTATTTTTGCATTTTCTTTCTTCTTAATCCTAATTTTGAATATTGAGTATATCCTAGTCTTAGGAATTTTTGTTTTCTTCTTTTCATAAAAACACCCTCCCTGGTTTTTCAGTGATAAATATACCATCTTGGAATATTCTTCTGTCCCGGAATCTGACTTTAGTCCCTTTTTCAATATTAGCTGCAGTTTGTCCTGCATTTTCAATATCAAAGCTGTCTAATTCAATTGTATCTTTATTTAATTTAACATTGACATTATCCATTATCTTTATTTTTCTATCTTTCTTTTCACCCAGGAAGTTTTTGACAATAATCTCATTTGAATTTTTATCATGACTAAGGGTCATTGGAAAATGTACATTAGAAACCTGTAATTTATATTTAAAAGGTTCTTCAAGTCCCATAACTGCATTTTTTAGATGAGCAGCTAAAGATCCAATCATTCTTTTTTCAGCCCTGCCAGATTTTTTTGTTTTTAATATTATCTTATTATTTTCAATTACTACATTTATAATGGGATTTACTTTTCTAATGATTCTTTGATTACTTTTTTCAATAATTATTTCTTTTCCATCTATTTTTGCACTAATGCCTGATTTTAATTCTACCTCATTAGTTAATCCTACAATTTTCTTCTCAGCCATTTTAATAGATATATGCAACTAAGCATCCTCCTAGATTTTGTTCTTCAGCTTCATTATGTTTCATCAATCCTTTGTTTGTAGAGATTATAACAAATCCAAAATTTTTAGCAGGAAGGAATCTTCTTACATAGTAATTTATTTTTTCAACTTGCGCTGTAAATCTTGGTTTTATTGCCTTAAACTCATTTAATTTGATTATTTCAACAACAAGTTCATTGCCATTTACACTATAATCAATATATCCATTTTCTTTTGCTATGTCTAATACATTTCTCAATAACTTTGAATGTTTTTTCAAAGTCACAGATTTCTTTCTAGCTTTTTTAGCATTTATTATCTGATTCAATCCGTCTGAAACTATATCTTGACTCATTTTAACGCTTCTCTTAATAATTTATCTAAATCTTCAAATTGATTATCTTCTGGAGCAACATAATCTAACACCATTGGAGAACCAAATCCAAAACCTCTAGGAAAAACTGTTCTTTCCATACAAAGTATTCCATCCCCAAATCTTGCATGTGTGTAAGCTAATCTCCCATCAACAGATGTAGTTCTTACTACTTCCCTCAATCCATTTTCATGATTTATTACTGAATAATTTGTACTTACCATTTTATGAATATTTTTTGAACCCCAGGTCTTCGGCAATATCTCTAAAACATTGCCTACATAAATTTATTCCATATTGTCCTACCATTGCACCAAATCTACCACATTTTTCACATTTTTTTTGTGCAATACCACATGTTTTTTCTTGAGGTTTATTGTGCTTTAACCATTTATCTCTCTTAGCAGGTTTTCTTGATAATTGCTTCAAAACTTTTCTCCAATCACTTGCAGTCATTTTTTCTTAATACTGATTTTGAAATTTTTTTTCAAAAAATCAATTATTTCCTCCTTTGTTACATCTTGTCTTTTTGGATATTTTCCCTGTTTTATTTTTCTTAATTTTACTCTTCTTCCTTTTCTTTTAAAAGATAAATCAATATCCAATCCCAACATACCAATATCCCTATTGTATTCTAATCCAGGAATTTCAATATATTCTCTTATTCCAAAAGATAGATGATTATCTGCTATTTGCCTTATTTTTACACTATTATCAAGTGCAGCAAAAAATCTTTTTAATAAAGAGATTATTTCAGGTTTGTTTCTTATTGTAACCTTGCATCCACTTTTCTTTCCAGGACTTATTCCAAAATCAGGTATTCTTTTTGAGGATTTTATTGTTTGGACTTTTCTTTTAGTTATAAGCTCTAATAATTTTACAGATCTTTCTAATTTGTCTTCAACTCCGCCACAGTTTAAGACCATTTTTTCCATTTCAATTTGTTTCATTATATTTTCAGTCATTTTATTTCACAGCTATAATGTTTTTTACCCAAACATTAACTCTTCCCTCCTTTGAATTTATTTTTGCAATCATTTTTCCACCACGCTCAACAATTTCTTCAATTTTTCCAAAATAACCAGCATGTTTACCTTCATTAATAAAAACTTCCTTACCTTTTTCAATAGGAATAATTTTTTCAATTTTGCCATCCCTAAGATTTATTACCAAAGAATCTCCCACACTAATTTTTTCTTTTGTAATAATATTTCTTCCATGCATAAGATTAAATTGAATTTTATTTTTTGAAATTAATTTTTTATTAAGAACTTTATAGATTTTTGATTCAGAATCTTTTCCAGAAACTTCTTCAAAGACCATTTTCTTATGTTCTGATAAAATTGCTTTATAATTTTTCTTTGATTCTGGAATAGAAATAATGTCAAACAAGGAGACAGGATAATTAGTTTCCTTAATAGTTTTATTATTAATTAAAATTTTACCTTCATTTAATAATCTCTTTAATTCTTTCTTATTTCTAACTAGTTTTAAAACATCCCTCATAACAACAACCAGTGAAATAGCTTCATTATTATTATGATTAGGCACAGCTAAATATTTGGTTCCTTTTCTTGGAACTGGCCAAAATTTCCCTATATTTTTTCTTTTAAGATACATTTTATTTTTCCTTTATTTTTTAATTTCTTTTGATTTATTTTCAGATTTTGTTTCTTTTTTCTTTACTTCTTTCTTAGGCTTTGCCTCAATCCTTTTTCTTTCTAGAGCTTCTTTTCTTTTTTTATCATTTAAGTTTAATTCAATTATCTGCAGATTTGAAGGATCAAACAAAACACCTATTTTTGATCCATCTTTCTTTGTTCTAAATATTCCTGCAATTGTTATTTTTAATCTGCTTAAATTAACATTTTCAACTTTTCCTTTCTTGCCATTGAATTCTCCAATCATTATTTTTACTTCATCATCTTTTCTTACTGGAAAATTTCTTTTTTGATATTTTTTTCTTAATTCTTTTGAAAGGTGAACACTCATCATCTTGTGCCTTATGTGTAATGGAGCATTGTATCTGTATTTTCTTTGCTTTCTAGGCTGCTTGCTTCCTGTCCACTCAGTTGAAAATTCTTTTTTCATGTTAATATCTACATTATAAACTTAGCTATCTTAGCTAGGAAAGGGTATCTTTCAGCAGCCTCCTTTGCAATTGGTCCTTTAATTTGAGTTCCTTTCGGATTACCTTTTTCATCTTTTAGTAATGCAACAGCATTATCTGTAAATGCAACTCTTTCTCCTGTATTTCTTCTAAATGGTTTAACCTGTCTTATTATAACTGCATCAAAAATTTGTCCTTTCATTTTAGGATCTCCTTTTCTAACAGAAACTTTAACAAGATCTCCGAGTTTGATATATTGTTGTCTTCCTCTTTTAGATTTCATTCCCTTTAATCCAGTAATTCTCACAATTCTTGCTCCACTATTATCACTAGCAAGAGCTCCGCTCCCAATATTCAATCCATTTGTTAATTTTGCAGCAACTCCTCTCATCTGAAACTACACCTCTTGTAGTGAAGACCCTGAGAATTTGCAAGACAAATTGTCAGTGTTTTCAAAAATTTGTTTAGATTATTTTTGAAATTCATTCTTTCTTGCCCCCTTCACTTGCGATTTTTTTAGTTACAATAAAGTGTATTATTTTTGAAATAGGTCTGCACTCCATTATTTCAATATAATCTCTAAGATTTATTTCATTGAACATACATGTAGGAAGTCTTGCATGAAGTTTTGTTTTTCTTGCAGAGTATCTTTCATATTTCTTTACATAAAGAGTTCTTTCAAATTCAATTACAACTCTTTTAGGAAATTTTTTAATTACAAATCCATTGAATTTTCTTCCCCTTAAACTAATTTTTCCATGAGTAGGGCACATCTTGTCGTTACATTCTATTATGTTTTCTTCTTCTTTTGTCATTTTATTTTTTCACCTCAATATTTTTCTTATTTTCTCTTTTAATTAATTTAATTGTAACATGACATCTTTTCATTCTTCCTTGACCAAATTTTTTATAGGGTCTTGGTGCATTGTTAGGAATTGCATGCAATCTGTATTTTTCCAATTCAATTTCCTTTACAAGAGCATTTGATTTTAAACTTTTTAACAGTCTTATGAATTCCTTAGCCCCTTTAACAGGATATTTTCCACTCATCATTCCAGATTTATGAGCTATTTCTCCCCTCATTGGAATTGCTCTTTTCATATCAGCAACTTCTCCCAATTGTTTTATTGCTAAATCAATATCCTTTTTTCCTATAAAATTACTAAGTGCAATTGCATATTTTAATCCCAATGGAAGATTTCTTCCATTTACAACTGCTGTTTTTATTTCTTTTTCAATTAATTGTGTTTTTTGTTCTGCCATGTTTAATCATAAGTATTATTAATGTTTAATATTAAGGAGTTATATCTAAGTAGACTTATCCTGCTTGCATATTCTTTATTGTTATTTGTTATTAATGATATTTTCATTTATTTCACTGATGCAGATGCACTTGACCTTGTTGCACCTATACCTGCTGCTCCATGTTTAACTTTTGATCTTGTAACTGCAAATTCTCCAAGTCTATTTCCCAACATATCTATTGTTATATCAACTGGAAAAAATTCTTTTCCATTATGAACATTTATTTTTAATCCAACCATTTTTGGAACAATAACAAGTTCTCTTTGGTGAGTTCTTATTTGTTTTCCTTTTATAGTTTTCTTATTAAATCTTAGCAAAAATCTTTCAATTTCCCCATATTGCCTCATAATTGTTCTTCTTTCATTTGACTTTAACAATTTTGCAAATTCTCTTATATCCATTTTTTTTAATTCTTCGATACCTAAGCCTCTGTAAGTCTGTTCTTTCTTCTTAAGCATTTCATCTTCGTCTTGTTCTATATTGTGTACCATTTTATTTAATATGTCCAGTTCTACTCGGTCTTATGTGACCAACTTTCTGCCCTGGTGAAGCATTTCTTTGAGCAATCTTTGATTTAATTCTCTTTCCTCTTCCACTACCAAATGGATGATCAACTGCATTAGTTTTAATTGCAGAGGTTCTATGCCATTTCTTACCCCTTGATAACATTTTATGATGTTGTTTTCCAGCCTTAACCAATGGTTTTAATGCTCTTCCGCTTCCAGAAACAGAACCGATTATTGCTCTGCATTCAGGGTTTAATCTTATTCTTCTTCTTTTAATTATTATTTCAACACTTTTTTCATCCTTGATCCCAATAATTCCGTTTGTTCCAGAGCATCTGATTAATTTCCCACCGCTTCCAGGAAATATTTCTAGATTAAAAACATTTGTTCCTTGGGGAATATCCTTTAGTTTTAATATGTTCCCATTTTTAATTTCATTCCCACCAATCATTATTTCTTGCCTTTCATAAACTCCATCACAAGCAGGAACATAAAAATTATCTTTTTCAATTCTTATTTCAGCTAAAGGAGATGTATGTGCAAGAGAATTAAATAATTTATTTATCTTAGCTTTTCCATTAACAGTTATTCTAGGATAGGAAATCCTATATACATAGGCTTTTTTTCTAACTTGGAATGTAAAACTTCCTTTTCCCTTTGCTCGTCCTGTTGTTCGTTTTCCCATGTTAAATTTCTCTGAAATTTAATCAGACAGAGAATTCCTCCAATTCTCTGTATTTTCAAAAACCTGTTTGACAAAACCGAAGGTTTTCGCTGTTTTTGAAATATTTATTTTCATCTTATATCATTCCCAATTTTGTTGCAACATCAATTGCAGGATATTTGGGATTTAATTTAATATAACATATTTTTCTATTTCCAGTTATCAAAGTGTTCATCTTATCAACTTTAACTTTAAATGTATCTTCAAACTCTTTTTTTATTTCAGTTCTTGTTTTCCTTCTGTCATCTTCAATTGTGATTATGTTGTTTAATTCAATCATTCTTACTGCTTTTTCAGTTGTTACAGGTTTCATTTTAGTTAGTATTGTTAATGTTAAATTTAATTAAATTATATTCAAGTAGCTTTATCTTGCTTGCATTCTTATTATTGTTATTGATTATTACTGATATTCTCATTTTGATTTCTCCCCAATCATCTCTAAATCTTTTATAGCGTTTTCAGTAAACATTGTAATTCTTGCACCACACTCAGCTAAATCACTAACTCTTAAATCTTTTACCTTTAGATTTTCAATTCCATTTGATTTCATATTTTCATTATTTCCAATTATCAATAATAATCCTGCATTTTTTTTGTATTTTCTTCCCCTTTGTTTTCCTTTTCCAGCCCTGATTGTTTTTTTCTGCACACTTATAGAATATAATTCCCCTAATATTTTTTTTAATGAGTTTAAGAAATCTTTTGATTTTAATGTTAATATTTTATCTTCAACAACCAATGGAAATTTCATCTCAATTTTTTTATTTTCAAGAGAATAATATTTTTTTATTATATGATCTAATGAAGAAACATAGGTAAGTGAAGAAAATAATGCCTTTAAAGCCTCTTTTTTATTTATTTTTAATTCTCTTCTTTCAACTCTTGGAGGATGAGCCCGTCTTCCGCCCCTTGCACTTGGAATTATTGCAGCAACCCATGAAAACTGAGTTCCTCTTCTCCACATTTTTTTCTTTGGATATCTTGACATTCCTCTGCCCCTGTCTGATTTCCAGTCATGTCTTGTATGAAGAACACTTCCACTAGCACTTCTGTTCATTCCAGCATATTGTTTTGGAGCATAAGGTTGTTTTATTTTTTCAGCTTCTACTACTTTGTATATAATGTCTTCCCTTATTGGTTCTTCAAACAATTTTGTTGTAATTTCTTTTGTTTTCTTTCCTTCAATATCAAGCACTTGTATTTTCATTTTATCTCAACTCCACAAACTCATATTGTCTTCTTAAAATCTTTTTAATTGGCCTTAAAGCATGAGTTATAATAAGTTGTCTTTTCTGCGGACCTTGAACACTTCCCTGTAATACAATATAATCTGTATTAATATTTCCAAAATTTTGAAATCCTTCTTTTGGATTAATATTTTTTTCTTTTATGTTTCCAATTAAAACTATTTTACTATTGTAAACAACTCTTGTAAAAAATCCCATTTGTCCTGCTCTTGGTTGAGTATAATCAACTCTTGAAGGATGCCATGGTCCCCCAGAACCAAGTGTTCTTACTCCTTTTTCAGATTTATGCGCCTTTAATGTTAATCCAAATCTTTTAACAGTTCCTTGTAAACCTTTTCCTTTTGTAACTCCCCTTATGTCAACAATACCATCTTTAAAAACTTCTTTTATGGAAATTTCTTTGTGAAAATTATCTTGAACAAATTTTAATTTATCGCCTAAACTTCCACTTAGTCCAATTTCTTTTATGTCAGGAGTTTTTTTAATACCTGTTTTTTTAACCTGAGAATACACAACAACTCTTATATCATCATAATCTTTAAAATCTTCTATTTTTTTAGAAACTTTTTTTGGAGTTTTTATTTTTCTTTTCAGCTCTTTTTCAACATTTTGATTCATTGACTCGCCCATTACTTTTCCGTCTTTGTAAAATCTTACAGAAAGGATTTTCATTGTAGGACATTCAATAATTGTTACAGGAATAATAATTCTTTTTCCCTTTGTCAATGAATGTTGAGAATTATCCTTAACAAAAGCACTTCTCATTCCAACTTTATATCCTATAAATCCAAGTAATCCAGGTTCTTTAAGATTAATAGCATTCCAACTAACATCAGGTAAAAATCTTTGAGCTCTGCTTCTTGGCCAAAATTGCAAGCTTCCATGTCTTGTTGTTCCGTGTTTTGTCATGTTGTTTTTTAGACTTACTAATTATTAGTGTTACAATAATTGTAAATATGTTCTTCAAATTCAATTAAGCTTCTTGCTCATCATCGTATTTGTTACACATTAACAATATAGTATCAAATCCAGAAATATTTATGATTTCTGAACCTTACTCTTAAAAGAGTATGTTATCAGCAAAATTCTATTTTTTACTAATTTAACTAATAATTAATAATATTAGTTAAAAATTGAATATGAAGAAGGTTTATAAAGCTTGCGCAAGATCATGCTGCAAACTCAATCTCTTTTTTTGTTTTTTTTCCATCAATATCCAAATATCTTATAATCTTTCCTTTTCTTAATGCCTTTTCTCTTACAACTGCAAAATCTTTTTCATTTTTTAGTTCAGGAGGAATAACAATGTCTTCTATAATAAAATCATGATGGATTTCAATTTTCTTTGCTCCTTTTGCTTCAGGATCAAAAACCAACCCCTCAATCAATTTTCTATCAGTTGTTTTTAATTTACAAAAATCAATCTTTAATACTTCATCCTCTTTTTTAGCAGAACTAGCTCCTTTTGCTGATTTTGGAGATTTATCCTTAATCTTTAATTCATCATCACCACATTTAAATGAAAAAGCAACAAAAGCTTTTAATATATTATCACAGATATCTACTATTTCCTTTCCAGTCATTTCCCTGTTAATCATATACTTCCTAACACCCATTGCCATTTTTCTTTCTTCATACTTGAATCCTTCTAAGTCAAGTGCAGAAATTAATGCACCTGTAACATGAGTTTTATTATTTCCAAGTTTTTCACCCATAAGTCTTGCAAGTTCCCTTGCATATTCACTTGTTGTATCTATTGTAAGTTTTCCAGAAGAATCTTTGAATTTGAGCATAGCTCTTTTAGTAAACACCCCCCTAGAAAATTTTTGAAATTGATTATGAACTAGTTCATCATTTTTCCCATCAAATATTTTTTTTATAAAGCAATCCATATTTAATCAGGTAAAATTTTCTTTATAAACTTTACTCCCAAGAATAAGTGATTTTTTAGTAACTTTTATAAACAATATCCTTTATCTATAACCATGATTGACAAACATCGTTCCAAAGACTTAATTAACTATATTTTAGTAATAGCTTTATTTATACTGACTGCAATAATTCTATATCAAGTCCTATATGCTGTTATTTATGGAATTTTATTTGCCTATATTCTTTATCCAGTTCATAAATTTATTCTTGGAAAAATAAAAAATGAATTATTGTCAGCAATATTTGTATGCACTTTCTTATTGGTAATTTTGGTAGTTCTTTTAGTTTTATTTTTTGGGATTATATTTAATCAGATTGTTGAATTCTATTTGATTGTTCAAAAATTAGATAGTGTTGATTTGGTAAGAAAATTAGTTCCAGATTTTATATCAACATCAGGAATTTCAGAAAGTGTAATAAGTTCTTTGAGTGAGCATCTTACAAATCTAGTCGCATTTTATTTAAAAGAATTTACCAAAATAGTTTCCAATCTTCCAAACCTGCTTCTTCAGGCAGCAGTAACTATTTTTACTTTCTTTTTTGCTCTTAAGGATGGAAAAAAAGCAATAGATTATTTTAAATCATTTTCTCCATTAAAAAAAGAAAATGAAGATAAATTCTTAAAACAATTCAAGGACATTACAAATTCAGTCTTAATAGGCCAGATTTTTGTTGGAATTGTTCAAGGTGTTTTTGCAGGAATAGGTTATTATATATTTGGAGTTCCAAATGTAATACTTTTGACGTTTTTAACATCAATAGTATCAATAATCCCTGTTTTTGGAGCATGGCTTATTTGGCTTCCAGTTGATATTTATTTATTTGCATCAGGAAACACAACAGCAGGAATAGGTCTTTTAATCTATGGAAGTTTTGTTGTAAGTCTGGTTGATAATGTAATAAGAACTTTAATTCTTTCAAAAAAGACCCAGATAAATACTGGAATTATTCTGATAGGAATGTTAGGGGGCCTATTGGCTTTTGGGTTCTTAGGCCTTATTATAGGTCCATTAATATTAGCTTATGTAATATTAGTAATAGAGATATATAGAAAACATGTATTAGAAGGAAATTGATTATGAGATTAAAAATAAAAAAATTGAGGTTTTTGACAGGAAGGCCTGTTTGCATGATTCATGAGAAAACTGCAAAAAAAATGAGTCTTCATGTTGGCAATAGGGTTGTAATAAAAAATAATCATAAAAATAAAATAATTTCAATAGTTGACACAGTTTCTGGAATAATCAAACCAAATGAAATAGCAGTATCAGAAGAAATTCTAGAAATCCTTGCATTGAAAGATAAAGAATTTGTTAGTGTAGAAATAACAGAACATCCCAAGAGCATTTCTTTAATTAAGAAAAAATTAAAGGGTGAGAAATTAGAAAAACACGAAATCAATGAAATAATAAAAGATATTGCAGATAATGCCTTGACAGAAGTTGAAGTAGCATTTTTCATTTCAGCGGTTTATACAAAAGGAATGTCCATGAAAGAAACAAAATATTTAATCAAGGCCATGGTTGAAAGTGGCAATAGAATAAATCTTAATGGGAAGGTTGTTGATAAGCATTGCGTTGGAGGAATTGCAGGAAATAGGACAACACCTATTGTTGTCTCAATTTGTGCTTCAACAGGATTAATAATGCCAAAAACCTCTTCTAGAGCAATAACAAGTGCAGCAGGAACAGCAGATGTTATAGAAACAATAGCAAGAGTAGAGTTTTCAATAGAAGAAATTAAAAAGATAATAAAAAAAACAAATGCCTGTTTAGTATGGGGCGGAGCTCTTGGATTAGCTCCTGTTGATGATAAAATAATAAAAATAGAACGACTAATAAACATAGATTCAACACCCCAATTATTAGCCAGTATTCTTTCAAAAAAAATATCAGTTGGAAGCAAATATGTGCTCATTGATATTCCCTGTGGAAGATCTGCAAAAGTTTCAAAAAAACAAGCCATTCATTTAAAAGAAAAATTCATTAAGCTTGGAATAATATTTGGATTGAAAATGGCAGTTGTTCTTACAGATGGGACAGAACCAATAGGAAATGGAATAGGGCCTATTTTGGAAGTAAAAGATGTTATTAAGGTATTAAAAAGAGAAAATTCCCCAAAGGATTTGGAAGAAAAATCTGTTTATTTAGCAGGAGTTATTTTAGAGCTTGTAGGAAAAGCAAAAAAAGGAAAAGGATATGAAATGGCAATGGAAATACTTAACTCAGGAAAAGCATTTGAAAAATTTAAGCAAATAATAAATGCACAAGAAGGGCATTTAAATCATTTCAAGACTCCAAGTTTTTCCTTAGAAATAAAAGCCCATAAAAAATTAAAAATACTTCATTTTGATAATATGATAATAAATAAAATAGCTAGATTTGCAGGATGTCCTGAAGATCAAGTAGCAGGGATTTATTTACATAAGAAAAAAGGAGATGTTGTTGAAAAAGGAGAAACTATTTTTACAATTTATACAGAATCTGAAGAAAAACTTCATCAAGCAAAAAATCTCTATGAGAAAGACAAAGACAAAGTAATTGAGTTTTCTTAATCAACCTAAAATAACTAATTCAATGCCCTGTTCTTTAAACAATTCAACATGTGTTTCATCAACCATATCCTGCCTTATAACATCTTGATTATCAGTACCACTAAAACTTTCATATTGAATTCCAAAATATCCATCTAAAGGTATGTTTGTTGTAAAAACTCTTTTTACTTGATTTTTCCTTAAAAAATTAAGAACAACCTCCAATGGGGGAGGGACTTCAACTATCCCCAATCTTCGAACCATTTTATCATTAACTTTTTGAAAAACAGAATATCCAGAACCCTTTCCATATTGTTCATCTCCCCAAGAATCATAGGTTTGAAAAACAAAATAATCAGATTCTCTTGCAACAGCATTTGCCTGTTCAAGTGTTTTTCTTGTATCTGCTAAACCTTCTTCAACTCTTTCATCTAAAAGTTTATTTGCAGCCAAGGAATTCAAAACAGTATTTAATTGAGGATATAAATCAGGTTGCGCAGCCAATATCCTTGCAAGTCCTTTTTCATCTTTAAACAAATTCATAGAATTAATTAAAAATAGAAATTTAAAAGCATTTGTATGATATCTAATACAATATATTATGTATTGAATTAAGATAAGCAATATGATCTTTTTTTAATTTTATTAATTCAAGCCGGTTATGCATTATTTTTTCCATTATATTAGAAACTCTTTGTCCACCTAAAACCTGTGGAAGAATAACATAATCCGCACCAACACCATATAATTCCAATGCTTCGCTTATTCTATCTGCAACAATGAATATTAATGCATTTTTATTAGCCTTTCTTGTTTTTTTAACCAATAAAAGATTATCCTCTAGATCAGGAATTGTACTTATTACAATTTCTGCTTTTTTCATATTTATCTTGGCAAATACCTCTTCATTTGCAAAATCCCCATAAATACATGGAACTTTCTTTTCTATTAATGATCTTATAATATCAGGATTATAGTCAACAACAAATAATTCTTTTTTGTTTTTTTCAAATTCTTTTATAAATAAGCTTCCCATCCTATGGCATCCAATTATAACAATTTTTTTCCCATCTTCTTCGTGATATTCAAGATTATCTTTTCTGGTTTCAATTCCATTCAATATATTAAGTGGCCAATCAAATAATTTTGCCAATTTCTTCTGATATTTAACAGAATAAATAGTCAAGGACATTGTAAATATGGTAAGAAGTACAAGTGTACTAAATAACCCCTGACTAATCTGTCCTAACAAAAGCCCCATTGTTGCAAGTATTAAAGAAAACTCACTTGTTTGTCCAAGAGTATTTCCAGTAAAAAAAGAGGTGATTTTTTTATAACCAAAGCTTCTGACTAAAAACATAGTTATGAATGGTTTAACAATAATCACAAGTCCGAACAATATGGCAAATAAATATACTAAATCCATTTTTATTAATCTTAATTGCATCCCTAATGCAACAAAAAATATGACTGCAAAAAATTCTCTTAAGGGAGTTATTTTTCCCTCTATTTCAGTTTTATAATCTGAATTTGCAAGAGAGATTCCTGCAAAAAAAGCTCCGATAATAAGTGAAAATCCACCTAAAACAGAACCTATTATAAATAAGAACAAAAATGATATTGAAACCAACAACATCAACTCGTGAGTTTTTGCAGAAACTTTTAATATAGGATTTATAATTTTAGACAATATTACTGCAATGATTACAAATAATAGTCCCTTTACAAAAACGTTTAATAGACTCATTAAAGAAAAATCACTCGAAAGAACAAGAAGTGCAATTATTGCAATTACATCTTGTATTAATAATATTCCTATGATTATTCTTCCATGCAAACTATTTAATTCTCTTCTATCACTTAAAATTTTAAAAACAACCATAGTGCTGCTGAATGCAACAACAAGCCCAACATAAATAGCAGATTGATTTCCAATTCCAAACAAAATACTAACACCAAATGCAATAAGGAATATAATCAATACCTGGAATACCCCCACAATCCCAACAGTACTTCCAACCTCTTTTAATTTTTTTAATTTTATTTCCAATCCTGCAGTAAATATTAAAAAAGCAACACCTATTTCAGATAATGAATTAATAAGACTTTGATTTTTTACAAGTCCAAAAACCAAAGGTCCTACTAATATTCCTGCAATAATATATCCTGGAATTATTGGTTGTTTTAATGCTTTTATTAAATAAGCAAATACAGTAGCAATTATAATAATAATACCTATTTCAAATAATATTAATAAGTCCGGACTTAAATTACTTATTATACTAGTTAAAAATTCAATATTCACCATCTTTCTTTATTTGAGTAAAAAAACCAACTATAAAAATATTTCTAGAGTGACCCCTAAACAAGCTTTAGAACATAATCATTTCAATCATAGAAATCTTTTTATCTTGCTAATCCCATAATAATCCATGTACAGACCAGAAGATTATACTCAGCAATTAGCAGAATATGTAAAAAGAAATATAGCCAAGGGATATACTCTAGATTCTTTAAAATTTTCACTAATGTCCCAGGGTTATTCCAGAGTTTCTGTTGAAAAAGCAATAGATCTTGCCAATGAGCAATTAGCCTATAAAGCACCGATAATGAAGGAAAAGCCTCAAATAAGTTATAGAACTTTTCCTGTGACTCAAATAGAAGAAGAAAAACCAGGTTTTTTTAAAAAACTATTCAGGAAATTTTTCTAAATTTTCTGCAGATAAATTATATTTTATTATTAGGATTAGTAATAAAAGAAGTAAGAACGATGGAAGGACTAATAAAAAATTAAAATTATTATCTATTTTTTCCTTTATTATATTACCAGTTATGCTAATGAGTCTTGAATTAATATTATTTTCAGTAGAGTTATCAATAACTTTTGCACTAATCCATAAACCTGCTCCAACAAAGCTTTGATTATTTAGGAAAACAAGAGCTCCATTGTATTTACCAGGTTTAGTAAAGATGAAACAAAACTCGCGATTATCATAACTTTTTATATAGATTGTCTTATTAAATTCTTCAATTATTCCAAGATTATCCAAGCTAATATTATATTCTATAAGATTATGAGAATTTTTATTTGACCATTTTGTTTCTACATTAATAATGTTGTAATCCGAATAGATTTTAATGTTATCACACAGTTTATCATTTAGATTACCATATAAATTAATTTTAGTTGGAGAAATCTTTATTTCTCCCGCATTCAGTAGAGTTAATGATGATATTAAAACAAAAATAAATAGAATATTTTTTAATTTATGCAGGCATTGCAATGAATATAATTTGACCATTATAATTAAAGATATCATTGTCTATATTTTTTTCATAACTATTTAAATCCAATTTAATATAACAGTATTCATCTTCAGGATTTGAAGTTTTTGATGCAGGAATAAATAAGCTCCAGTTTCCAATCCGCTGATAGTCTTCTGTTGTTCTTCTCTGGAAAAATAAATAACTAAGTATTTCTTCAGAGGGATTTTTTAATTCAGGTGTTATGGTAATGTTAATATTTCCAGTGTTATTAATGTCTACCCGGTAATTACTAGTCTTCATTGTTCTTTTACTAAGATTTCCAAGATCAATATTATCCGGAACCTGTATTCCAATGACAGGAGTAAAATCAATTAAATCAACTTCAATAGTCATGCTTGAATTAACATCTGCAAGAACAAAGCCAGTTCCAAATAATCCGACCAATAGAAAAATTACAAAATATATAGTACTAAATACTATACTTTTCATAGTATATGATAGAATATATACTTTAAATATTTTTCTGATTATAATTAATCTTTTAAACTTATTATTTCAGCTATTTCTATGAACCTTGTTGATTTACAACCCAAAGGAAGAATTGTCTTTATTGGAGATACCCATGGTGAATATACTACATCTCAAAGAATAGTGGTTAATCATTTAAAACCAAATACAAGATTAGTATTTTTAGGAGATTATGTTGACAGAGGGCCTGAATCTAGGGAAAATGCAGACTATCTTTTAGAATTAAGAAAAAAACATCCAAGAAAAGTATATTTATTACAAGGAAATCATGAGGGTTATAAAACAAAAGGTTTTTTAAATGCTAATTTTTGGGAAAGTTTAAGTAAATCCGAAGCAAACTATTATCATGAAGAATTTTCAAAACTTCCATCAGGATTACTTCTCCAAGGAGTTGTAGAATATGGTTGTGGAAGAGGCTCTTCTCTTATTATCATTTTGCCAGGCTCATAGGGATGAGGTTTTATAACATGTCTTTCATCAAATCCCTGAGAACTTTTTATGAATCTTACAAGATTTCCAACATCTAAATCAACACAACCCAATCTTAATCTTCTTCCAGAACCTTTAGCAAATATTTCATAATGTCCAGGAGAATTTATTCTCCAAGAAGTTGTTTGCCTAGAATTTGGAGTTATTCTTCCAGGAATAACAGGATTTAATATAAATCCATTGCCAAATCCACCCAACACATTACAAATAGTATCTCTTTCAATAACAGTGAAATAATTTCCAGGTTCAAGAGAAGTTAAATCAAAATCTTGGACAATATGTTGATAAAATGGTCTTCCATTATATGGCCATGTGCTATGCAAAATAGGTTGTTGAACAATCGGCGGTTCAATTATTACAATAGCTGGTGGAGGTTGTACAAAATAAGGAACAAATTCCTGGGCATTCATATTTCCATTAACACCCATAGCTCCTGAGACCAATGCAGCAAGTCCTGCTTTTTCAAAATTATTTTTCAAACTCATAATAAAACAAATCTTTTAGAGTTTATAATTATTTTGATGGAATAATATAACCTTTAATAAAATATTTTTTACATAAATAGCGAAATATAAATTAATGAATAAATAATCTGACTTTATTTAAGATTATTTTTTCCAAAGAATTATTAGCTCCACAGAACATTAAATAAAAATCAATTAATCTATGTATCTCTTAGATATACATAACTTAATCATTTTACATATAATAATAATAAAAAATTTTAGAATCCTACTTTTTCTTCTTTCTCAGATTCTTCCTCTTCCACATCTTCTTCAGAATCATCTTCATTCTTGTCTTCATCTAAATCTTCATCATCTTCCTCTTCTTCATCAAATTCTTCACCACCTTCTGCTTCCATATCTGTTTCAAGTTCTAAATCAGATAAAACTAAAAGTATTTTATCAAGTTTTTTATTAATTTGACTTAATTGTTCAGATGAAGCACCAGCAGAGGAACTATTACCTCTAGAACTAAAACCATCTTTTTTTTCAAAGCATTCACTGCAAAGAACAGGCTTATTTCCAGTTGGTTTAAATGGAACTTGACATCTTACACCACATTTATCACATGTAACATTAAACATCTCAAGTGGTCTTCTAGAATCTCTGTCTCTTCCACCATCCCTACTTCTTCCGCCAAAGCTTCTACCTCTACTATCCCTATCTCTTCCGCCATCTCTATCTCTACTTCTTCCAAATACATTTCTTTCAAATCTTGCCATATTTATTTAATTAAATAAGGGTATATAAAACAATGCATTGGACTCACTTGCCCCATATTTCTTTTTGTTGTACCTCTGCCCCACCCAAAGCAGCAATAATAACTAATCCAGTTACTGCCCCTACAATAGCACTATTTTTCCTACAATTAGAGATAAAATCCCCATACTCCTTTGTTCCAGTGTCATTCCTCAAATAATAGTCTTGAGAAAGAGATGGCCCTAATTCATAGCCTGCTCCTACACAAGCTAAAGTTGTCAATGAAATTCCAGCCAAGGTCAAAAGGCTTTTTCTTAATCCCATAAATAAAAAGAGCAAGCTCAATATTAATATCCTCTGATTATACAATATATTGTGGGATATAATTAAGTAGGACGCCGCTGCACTTCCTGTGAAGAAACTGTCTCATTTAGAAGGAAATAATTCCCATGAATAAGGTGACCACAATTTACTTTTTCTTATTTTTTGTAGTCACTGGTTTGGTATTATGACTACATGATAGAAAAATATATAAACCATGTAGCCATAAAGATATTATGACACATACCGAAATTCAGGAAAAAAAAGGAAGAAAGTATTATTATAGGGTTAGAGCAATTAGAGAAGGAAAAAAAGTAATGAAAGAAAGGATATATCTTGGAATTAATCTTGAAAAAGAAGAACTTAAAAAAAAGGAAAAAGATGCAGACAAAAAATTAAAGATTTTTGAAGTCCTTTTGTCTTATGAAGAATTAGAATTTTTAGAAAGACTTAAAAAAGAATTCTCTAATGAACCAAAAGAAAACTTTGAAAATAGATATGAAGCATTCTGTTCACTTTTTACATATGATTCAACTGGTATAGAAGGAAATACATTAACACTTTCTGAAACCTCTTTTTTGTTGTTTGAGGGAATTGTTCCAAAAGAAAAATCCTTAAGAGAGATAAATGAGACAATAAATCACAAAAAAGCATTTGATTATATGCTTAAATATGGTGGTGAACTGTCAAAAGAATTTATTTTAGAATTACACAGATTAGTAGTATATGATACTTTAAGGGAAGATCTAAAATCTCAGATAGGTAGGTTTAGGACGGTTCAAGTTTTTGTTGGAGGAAGTATTCCTCCGAGTGCAACAGAAGTACCTAATAAAATTGCCCATTTGATAAAATGGTACTCAACAAATAAAATCAAATTACACCCACTAGTTTTAGCATCATATTTTCATACAGAATTCGAAAAAATTCATCCCTTTGTAGACGGAAATGGGAGAGTTGGAAGATTATTAATAAATTTTATACTGCATAAGAATAAGTACCCTATGATAAATATCCCAAAAAAAAGCAGATTCAAATATTATGAAGTTCTTCAAAAAGCTCAATATAAAAGAGAATTAAGATCTTTTATAAGTTTCTTAATTAGTATTTTAAAAAAGGATAAATTAAGGTTTTGACAGAATGATGAAACGCAGCTGCCCAAGCCCAATAGAAAGTGTTACAGTCAGGCGGAAAATAAGAAAACTATTCTCTAGTTTCTTCTTTTAATCTTTTGATAGCCTGAGCTATTAAATAATAAGGAATAACATTTGTTTCATATCCAGCCAAACCCATTTCTAATGATTGTCTTTCAACAGTTTCATGGTATGGAGTAGTACCTGATAAACCGCCAGCAACTACTTTATATGTCCAGATCTTTACACCTAATCTTTTCTTTAAGTCTCCCCTTGCATTAGGGAATGTTAATAATGCTCCCACTTCTTCAACTACATTTAAATTTACATAAATAAGATTTAAATTCCCCCTATAATTTGTATGATATCCTCTAGTTGTATATTTATACAGATTCTCTAAGTGTTCAAGTGCTCTTTTACTTCCAGTTTGTCCAAGAGCTTCAATTGCAATATCCTGGTCCATTGAATCGTATCTTATGGGCAATCTAAGCCATAAAGTAGAAATACTTCTTGGAGTATATGATTTTACTCCTGCATCAGATATTCTTATCAATTCCTCAACTACCCAATCACTTCTTGTACTAGCTAACTGAAATGCAATATCTTTTCTTTCTTCAGCAGGACAAGTTCTTAATCTTTTTATTAAATCATTTTGATTTGAATAACTCATAATTGTACAAGTTCTAATTAGTATATAACATTTATTGCAAATTTTATCTACAGACTAATAGTAAATAATCAATAAATATTTATTCAAATTTATTCTATCGGTCAATTTTATCCCACTCCGGCCATTAAGAACCAACAAAATTGCTATTTTATCATCTATAAAACATAAAATCCGCCGCTGCCCGGAATCGAACCGGGAGGCCGAAAGGCACCGCTCTCAAGGCGGTTGGAGTACCATTGTCCCACAGCGGCAATATTTTATATTACTTTTATACAAAATCACAACGTTTGGTTTATTTAACCAGATTGTATTCTATAGTAATAATAGATTACAAGAATTGCACTTTTAAAAGGTTTGCTTAAACAAACCCTAATCTTAAGATTAAAAACTAATTCTTTTGATTGTTAAATAAGCATTTCAAACCAAAATATTTATATACCTTTGTATATAATAATACGTAATATGGAACTAATAGGAAAAATAACAAAAGGCAGTAAAATTGACCAGATTTATTTGCCAAAGAAAAGGATTGGTTTTTCTATTGGAAATTATGTTAGAATAACCCCCCTAGATATATCAATAGAAACAGTAAAAAGAAATAAGCCTTATTTTTATAATATAGAGGATATTGAGCCAATAAAGCTAAGAATATCTGAAGAGATTTTTAATATAATTGATAAAGAAGTGGAAAATAAAAATATTATCATAACAGGCTCTTTTTTAGATTATGGGTTTAACTTCAATGATTTGGATATATTAATTATAGGAAATATGCTAAGTGATGCTGAAGAAAAACAAATAATAGGGATTATAGAAGAAAAAATTAAAAATAATATAGGGATAAAACCCCATATAATTTTGATTGATAACAAATCTCTTATAAAAGGGCTTTCAACTGATCCTCTTTATCAATCAATGTTATCAAGATGCGTTTCAAAAGAAAGAATAATTTACAAAATAGAGCCTGAAAAAAATAAAATAAATTATAAAATTTTGGATTTGCATTTATTAAAAAGCAAGGTTGTAATTGACACTTTTGATTCTTTGACTGGCGAAGAAAAATATTATTATCTTCAAAACCTGGTTTCTATATACTTATTCTTAAAATTAGGAAGAATATCTAAAGAAAAAGTTGAAAAAAAGATAAAAGAATTATTTAAATCAGATAAAAAATCTTTAAAACAGAATCTAGTTGATAAAAAAGAATTTCTAAAAAATTATAAAGAATTATACAAAGAGACTTTTAATCTGATAATGGGGGGTGTAAAAAAACAAGATGGCTCAAAATAGAAATCAGCTCATTCAATTATTTGTAGGAAATATTTATAATGCAATAGTTCACAGTATCCTAGAGAAAGCAATAGATAAGGAAGAAATCAAGGAAAAATATGATAAGGAATTGAAGTCCAGCTTTGCAAAAGCAGAAATTTATAGGGCAAAAATAAATCCTATAAATAACGCCTTTCCCACTAATGATGCCGAAGAACTAAGGAAAATTATTATAAATCGCGTAAACAGAGAATTAAAAAATCGTGAATTAAGAGGTTATAAGAATATTGATTTTTCACTTGTTGAAATTCTTGTTGAGGATTATTTTAAAAAATTAAATATTGTTTAGGATATACATTTTCTAAAAATTATAATAGCAAATTTTCACACCGTGGCTTGTTCTATTTTGTTCAGTATTAGAACAATACTGTATTTTCCCTGCTGCAGACAAAATGTATCGTGTCCCACAGCTCAATATTAAATCAAGAATATATCAGCTTTTAAATGTTTTTGGTTAAAGAATTAGAAATTTTTTTTAGCAATCTACATTCTTGCTAAAATATCCATTGCCTGAGGACCTTTTCTAAAAATTTCTTCAAAAACAAGTTCCATAATCATTCCAATAAGTCTTAAATTTGGATGTGCACTTTGAACATTAATGCCAGTTCTAGCTTCAAAATCCGCAATCATCTCAAGATCTCCTTGTTCAGAATAGGAAGTAAATGCCGCATAAAGATTAACACCATTAGGACCTAATCTTCTATCCCCCCTTAATTTAGAAACAACCAAAAGACTAGGAGTTTCAGGAACATATAATCCATATTTTTCATGGGTTGATTTAGCAGGCAATGGTTTAAAATTATCACAATATCTTCTAAGTTGATTTAAAATATCTCTAGGGAAATATCCTTCTCTTACAATTGAAACCGGACTATGATCTATTGTCATTTATATATCAGAACTCTTCTTCCAGTTTTGGTAGATATTCATTATTTTTAAATGTTTTCAATAGATAGAACAATAGAACTATTCTTTCTTCTCAAATCTATTTTTATCTCTTCCATACATCTTCTTGTTCATCATTTCTGCCCAAGCTTCATCAAGATTGATTTTATGATTATTTGCAATGCAACAGATAGTAAAAATTACATCAACTAATTCATCACTCAATTCCTTTGTTTCTTCAGAGCTCTTCTTTTTCTTTGTTCCATGCAAGTGATTTATCTCCCTTGCAACTTCACCAGTCTCCTCAGTGAGTCTTGCAAGTTGTTCCAATGCAGGCCAGTAAGCAGGATCAAACTGATTTGCCCATTCATCAACATCTTTTTGATATTCATCTAATCCCATTATATTATAGAATTAATCTGATTATTAAATGTTATTATTCTAGAATTATTTGGAATATGGTTTAAGAACTGCAGCAATTTGTTCTGTATCATATTTCCATTGATTATACTCTTTGGATATTCTATGCATAAAAGTTTCAGTGCATACATTTCTTAAGATAGTTCTTACTTGACTAGGATTAACAGGTCTTGCTCTTTTTAATTTAACAAGCCGAGCTAATTTCAACATTTCTTCAAGATTTCCAGTTATTTCTACTCCCCGTATTCCTGAAAACTGATCTGTTCCAGAAATTCCAATTCCTAAAAGAGGAATATCTTTTCCAATATCTCCACTTTCAAAAAACTCATATTCATTAAAACTTGTAACAGTATATCTTGGAAACATTCTCTTAAGGACTTCCTCAGAAGTTTCTGCACAATAAGCAATTAATTTAGAATCTTCATGAATTCTCATAATAATTCCCCTTGTTACTGCATAGGTTTCAATACTTATTGCAGTTGGTTTTTTAGTTGTGTCAACAGGATCATACTCTCTTTTTTTACAGGAACCATAATTGCAGAAACAGGCTTTCCTAATTTCATCCCTTTTTTCTTAAGAGATCTAATTAAATCAGCACTTGATAACTCATAACTAAAAATAGAATTACAACTTTAAAAACATTATTATATTACAAGAATCCTTATTTCAATTATATTGGTGCGAACAGCCTAAACTATGTTTGCAGCAGATATCCCTAATCAATTTATGACTGGGTTTGCTCTTATTCAGTTTTAATTTTATATTAAAATTAACCAAATAAAGAGCTAAGTCCTGCTGCTGATTCTTCTGCTTTCTTTTCTTCTTTCTTCTCTTCTGCAGGCTTTGCACTTGCTCCACCACTTGCTGGTGCTGCACTTGCTATAACTGCATTAGCGATTTCAGCGTCTATATCAACGCCGTGTAAGCTAGCAACAATGCTCTTTATCTTGCTCTCATTTACTGTTGCACCAGTTGCTTGAATAACCTTATGTAAATGTTCTTCATTTACAGGTTTTCCAACCTTATGCAATAATAGAGCTGCATAAACATATTCCATCTTAAGCTGTTCCTCCTTGTGAATTTAATTGAGTCTTAGTTTCAATTGCCTTTGCTTCCATGTTTGCCTTAGCAAGGAAATAACCAATTGTTTCTTTGCAAACATAAACAATCTTTTGAGCAAATCCAAGTGATCTTGCAGCACTATTTTTCAAATTAGCTATAACAGCATCAGAATCTATCTTTAAGTCAGTGTAGATTTTTTCTTCTTTAACATCATATAGTGCAACAGGATTCAATCCAACTGAAAAAGGTTGTACTCCTAATTTCTGAAGAACAGCAGCAGCTCCCTCATGTATAACACTTCCTTCTTTTACAATAATTTTATCTTTTTTAATTGCGATTTTTCCATTTTCAACTGAAATCTGTATTCCCAATGCACCTAGTTCAGAAATTGCAGGTCCAGGGACCAAATCAGTAGGACCTTCTTTTACTTCAATATCAGTTGGAGCAATCTGTCCTGCTCTAGCAAAAACAGGAGTTTTTTTCTTTGCAAGAATTCCAGCAAGTTCATAGCCCTCTATATCTGAAATAGCAAATGCACAACTATCACTTATATGGCTTTCAAGAGGCAATGCAGAATCTTTTTTCAATTCCTTTACAGCTCTTGTTAAAATATTCTTTTTTTCAACCTTGATAAAAGCATGCTCTCTTATTGATTTTTTAATATCCTGAAATTGTTTTGAAGGAAGCCCTTTTATTGAAACAACCATTAAACTTCTTGCTTTTTTTATTTTTTCAACTAGTTCTTTTACTTTTTTCTCTTTCAAAGAAGCTCCTGTTGATTTTGCCATTATATCTCCACTAGAATTGGTTTACTCATTGTAAATTTGATTTTAACATTTCTAACATTGTCTTTGTTTCTAGGAAGAATTTCAATTAATTTATGATAAACCGCAACACAATTCTTCATTATTTCATCATCTTTTAAAGATTCAAGTCCTAAAGGAACTTTTATACTAGGTTCTTTAACTTTTATCTTAGCAGCATGGTTAATTTTCTTAACAACATCATTTATCATTCCATCTTCTTCAGAAACAATTATTCCTAATTGAGGAGATGGCATTTTTCCAGCAGGACCAAGAGTTCTTCCAAATGTTGTAGCAACAGACGGCATTAATTTTGCATTTGATATAAAAAAGTCATATTCTCCAACTAATTTTTTTAAATCTTTTTTATCCTTAAAGTTTCCAAATTCTTCTTTAACTATAGTATGAACAATCTTAGATTTTTTTTCTAAAAATCCAGCAACCTTTCTATCCTTAACTTTAAAAGGAACCTGCACAATCAAGCTAAAAGCCTCTCTTCTAACATCAAAATCCTTCAAATTTACAATTAAATCAATTGTTTGATCAAATTTCCTTTTAGTACTAATCTTTCTTAATTCTTGTATTGCTTTCAAAAAGCCTTCTTCTTCTGACATTTTTTGTTTTCCTTATGTTTAATTAAAATGGAAGAAACTGAAAATCTTCTAAAGATTTTCTTTTTCATTCATATTAATTTCCTAATCTACTACCTATGCAATCAAACTCTAGAAAATCAGAGCTGATTGATGTAGTGTGATTAAATATTCAATCCAAAATGGGTTTTTAAACATTTCTAACTGTTTTTTTTATGAATTATTAGTAATGTTTCAAAAATAATCTGCTACTTCTTATAATAAATCAAGGCATCTATGCTAGTTTTTTCCAAAATTTACTAGAAAATGAATATTTTTTCCAAAATTTCTAAAAAATATTTTTTTAAGGCAAAAATTTATCGTCGTAAATTTTTCATTTATTTGGAGTAATAAAAACATTTAAATATAATTTTAACTATAATTAACTAATTGTTCTTAAAAAAGTTTAGGAATATTCTTACAAAGGGGGAATAAATAACATGACAGCAAAGAAGAAAAAAGCAACAAAAAAGAAAAAGTTATAAAATCTGATTTTTCCTTTATTTTTTTATTTTTATAATTTTTTATTATCTTTTTAACACTTTATTTTCTAGAATTCTTTGATTTTATTTATCCAACTCATGCAAATATTCTTTAATTCTCTCAATTATCTGAGGAATTACAAACTTCTCTATACTTCCTATGAATATTTCTTTTAATGAAGAATGTTCAGACAGATAATACTTATTTTCTGTTTTATCCACAATCATATAATCTCTCAGCCTCTTAAGCTGCCGTCTTATATTAGATTCAGCAAGTCCTTTCATATCAAGACTATAGTTTTTTCTTAATTCTTCAACCTTTTTACCAATCTCATCACTGGTTAATTTCTCCTTAGTTTTGTTAGCTTCAATTAAAACCATTAAAATATCAACAATAATATCTCTTGAATCTCCAAGTTGAAGCAGTCCCAAGGACAAACATATTTTTCTAACCAACTCTCTTTTCTCTAAATTAGATGGTTTTTCATATTTTCTAAGCGTAATCTCTGCAAGGGGTATGTCTTTCATGTTGTTTGTTTTTTTAGAGGAAAACGAACAGACAGAGAATTGCATAGCAATTGTCTGTATCTCAAAAATCTTCTTGATAAAACCGAGGGTTTTCGCTGATTTTTGAGTTTGTTTTATTTCCTTTTTTATTGTTATCTAATGTAAAATAAGTTAGTTCAGCAATAGCATAAGAATATATCTCCCAGCTTAATACTTAACTCATCTGTATTATTAACATTAATGATTTAGTCTCTTCTTTATATCTAAAACAATAATTAATAATATATAAAGCTAATCTAATTATCAATGATAATGAAATCTTCTTTCATATTCTTTATGGTCAAACCATTCAAGAATAATTGCTAGAATTTGAATCTTACTTGGGGTTTTAAGACTATAAATTAATCTCCATCCATCAGGAAGATCATATTTCCAAAGGTTATTTATTTGATATTTTTGTACATACTCTTTTGGAAAAAGTCTTTTTGGTATTGGAATTCCACAGAAAGCATTTTGTTTTATATCTTCTATTGCTCTCAAAATACCTTTTTTGATATCTTCCTTATTGTTAAGTTTATTAAAATCATTTTCAATTTGGTCTTCTGCGAAAACAACCTCTGATGGCTTTAAGATTCTCATTTTAATATCTTTTTCTATTTCTAAATCTTTTTGCTAAATCTGGACTCCAAATATATACTAAAAATCCATCCTTACTTATGCCTATTTTGTTTATACTTTGTAAATAATCTAGGACAACAAGATAGGTTTGCCACATAACTTTTTTTGGAAGCTTTTTCCATAAGTCTGTTCTATTAAATTCTCCGCTATAATCTTCAATAGTTTTCTCTACCATTAAAACTGTGTCTAGAGTTGGACTTCTTGCAAGAAGATTAGTTATTCCATTTTCCATAATGTACTATATATCAATTGATATATAAACTTTTTGCTTTAATTCTATCTATCTGTTTATTTAACACCCTACATTGCCAATATAAGATAAATATTTAATAATATAAATCCTTATAAACAAATCAATCATTTTAATAAAGAAAATGGAATTGATTTGTTTTTTAGGTGCAGGAGAAGGAACCTGGGGACAGGTTGCAGGTGTAATTAACAGGGGAGATTGGGATTCTATAATCATTATTGGAGATGAATTTGCAAGAAAATTCAATGTAGAAAAAGATTTTGAATTCATTGAAGTAAAATCAACAGGAATTGTTGACCTAAAAGAAGAGATTCTTGGAAAATTAAAGGGAAAAATAAAAGGTACAGAAGCAGCACTTTCAATTGCCTCTGGCAATGGCAAAGAGCACATGGCTCTTATTTCAGCAATTCTTAATCTTCCTGCAGGAATAAGATTTACTGCATTAACAAAAGACGGAATTGTTTTTATGTAAAATGCTAGATATAACTTTTTCTTAATAGCATAGCTTAAAATACTCATTACATGTCACAGATGCATGAAAGCAACAGCAAAATGCCCGACATGCAAGAAAACATTGATGAATGACTGTAGAGGTTGTATTGAAGCAAACATCGATGTTCATAAATGCAAAGGCATGAAAGAACCAGGAGTTGTTGAAAATATTTCTTGGAAAATAACAAATAATAAAAATCAAGAGAAGTTAGAAGAATATACAGAATAAAAGAGAATTCTAGTAATATCCAAAATAATTTAGTTCTCACAAGCGAGAACTATGGGAATCAGTCATATTTTTATAATTCAGTAGCATCTTAATATTATATATTATCATGAAAATCCTAGATTTTCCAAAGCAAAACCGCCCCAGAGAAAGATTTCTAAAATTTGGGCCCGAAGCATTAAGTAATACACAACTCTAACATGGAAACCTCTAGCAAAAACACCCTAATAAAATTAGGCAGAGGAAAAGGCATTGAAATCTTAAATGCAATTAAACAAGCTAAAACCTCTGTTAAGATAGTAAGTCCTTATCTTTCACCAGATTACACAAAAGAGCTTATTCATCTTCATGACAAAGGAGTACAAATAACTTTGATTACTTGCGATAATCTTGAAACAAATAATTGGTCTGACTTCAAACCTTCAGACATAATAAAAAAAGAACCTATCATAGATAAAAAAGTAAAACAACTTAAAAAAAGAATCTCCTTAGTAGCATTAATCTTTCTAATAATCTTTATAGTCTCTCTTCCTCTGGCAGTCTTTTCATTATACATACCATTAACATTATTTACACTTACAATAATTATATTTCTCTCAAAATATCTTCTCCAAGAATCAACTTACAATTACACATCAATATTCAGATTAAAAGTATTTGATAGCAAGTCAGGAATAAATCCTCAAAGCACAAATCTAATTCATTCCAAAATCTTCCTCATAGATGAAAATATCCTCTTTCTAGGTTCAGCAAACTTCACATATAGTGCATTTAAAACGCACTATGAAACAATAATAAAAGTTGAAGATGAAAAAGCAATTAAAGATGTATCTTTAGAGATAGAAGAATTATATAATTCAAAGGAGTTGAAGGAAAAGAGTTGGGAGAGAGTGTGCGGTTAAGAGGAGAATGTAATAGACATGTCCAATCGGCTTATTGTTGAATATGGTTTAGACAAACTTTTCGAGTGCAGCCTAAAAGAATTACAAGAAATAAAAGGCATTGGCTAAATTTGTTTTGAAGCAAGACATTCTAAAATAGCTTGATAATCATCATTTTCATATTTTAACACACAAATCCTTAAAAATTACCAACATCCCCCATTTACATGACATCATTATTCACACCAGAAAATAGCAGACTTGCTGCACTACTTCATGGAGACCCAAATGAAGTTCATTTAAACTCTCGATTTGGAAAAATAATAGCACCAGGTTTAATGCAACTCCAGGGTTTTATTGTTGCCAATGGTTGGAAAGAAAATTGTTTATTTGATATAAATCTCGAGAGTCCAGTTATTGTTCCATGCAATGCAGTCTATTCTTCTGTGGGTCATGGAGGTTCTCTTCTGGATAAAGATAAAACCTATGCAACATTAAATATAAGGCCTTTGATAAAATCAGATTCACCTAATGTTGTGAAGTCCTACAGATATTCTTCTACAGATAGAGATATTAATCCAGAAACACTTGATTGGAGAACCTATAATTGTGTTCCTCTTAATTTAGTAAAAAGAATTGTTCCTGAAACCGATAGAAGAACTTTAACAAAAATAGGTTTTGTAGGAGTCGCAGCAAATGCATTAGTAAGGTATTTATCAGAAAATCCAGATTTTCTTCCAGAAGTATTTTTTCCTCAAGCAAGAGAAAATGGTCAATATGCTCTTCTTGAGCAAAGGTTAGTATTACATACAGGTTCTATTGGACCTATTTCTTTACAAGATAGGGCAGAAATTGGAGTAATAGGTACAACAGAAATAGATTCTAAAACATTCATAGCTTCAATAGCAGAATTAAATGGATTATATACTTTAGATATTCATCTAAAGAGAATTCCAAAGAGAGTTTTTGAAAGATTATTAAGATAACCTATAAGAAAAAACTTATATAGTTATTCAATATTAATATTCCATGGCAAAAGTGGTGTTAATAGTCATTGGAGTAATTATTATTATTCTTACATTTTTTATAATGCAGTCATTATCAATGACAAAATCAATTAAAGTTCTGCAGACTACAGATGCTGTTTGTAATGCAGAAGTTAAAATTGGTGGAATAGACCTTAAAATTGGAAGTGCAGGTCAAAAGCTATTGGGAAAAGAAGGCTATTGTAGACAAGTTCATTTTTTTCTATGGTTAATGACTTTTGGTTGGGTATTTTATATAATAGGAATACTATTTGTTTTTTTTGGAATAGCTCTTAAAGAAACAAAATTTACTAAAGAAAAAGAAAAAACTTAGATTTCTTTCTTTTTTATCTTCATTCTATATTTTGATTTTCCAATCAAAACAATTCTTGAACCAACATGTTCATTAAGAACTTTATACTTATTTCCAATTTCTTTTGCAAGAACTTTTGCAAAATCTTTTATTTCTCTATAAGAAGGCATTTTTTCATAACCCATTCTTTGCCTTGCATATCCAACAGACATAAAACTTTTCACTTCAACGAAATCTGGCATAGCTTTTTTTATTAATACTGCAAATTCTTTTGCATCTTTATTAGCCATATTCAAATCTTTTACAATCGTCATTCTAATCACTTTTCTTGTTTTTAATTTTCTTAATAATTTTAAAGTTTTATTATATTTTTTCCATGCATTTTTTTCATAGCTTCTATGCCATTTATCATAAAGCTCTTTATTTCCAGCATTCATAGAAACATATAATTGAGTTGGTAAAGCTTTCTGTTTACTTAATTTTTTTAATACTTCTGGCTGCAAACCATTTGTAACAATAAAACTTGTTTTTTTTCTTTTTCTAAGTTCTTTTATCATTTCACCTAGTTTTGGATATAAAGTAGGTTCACCAATCAAAGATATTGCAAAATGTTCTGGTTCAAATGCTTCCCTAAGTTTACTCTTCTCAGTATTAGGATTTCCATTAAATCCAATTAAAAGTTTCTTTCTCTCTTTAACAAATCCATCAATTAAATCACCAGGATTATCACATTCCTTCAAACTTATTTTTCTATTTTCAGAAAGTTCAATTGCTCTCCAGCAATGAATGCACTTATTCTGGCAAAATGCACTAGGACTTACTTCACAGCACCTATGGGATTTTATTCCATAAAATTTCTGCTTATAACATTCTCCTCTTCCACGCAAGGAATTCTTAGTCCATTCACAAACATCTACCAATGAATGTTTTCCAACAATTCCATAGTGTTGTTTTTTCAAAGTTTCCTTTAATCTTTTGCTTAACATGTTTATTAAAAATTAGACTTTGTTTTTATATGTTATTAATGATGTAAAAAGTTATTTTAAATGTTCATAGATTCACATTTCTAAGATTAGAGTATAGTATAAATATTATTAAATCAAAAGAGATGAGCATGCGAGTCTCAATAGAAATTTTATCATTACCAACAATAAATTTATTTAAAAAACATAGCAGAAGCCCAGCCAGCCATAAGCATAAAGAATGCAAATAATATCAAGTAAGTTGTTACTTTAAATGCAAATGCAGCAACTTTTTCATTCTTTGTTATTCCCCATACACTAAGCATGAAAAATCTTCCACCATCAAAAATTCCAACTGGCAACATGTTCATCAATGCAACACTTAGGTTAATCAATGCCAACCACCATATTAGATTGTAGATGAATATAATCAAATTATTATTAAATCTAGGAGAATAATAAGTAGATGGTTTTTTAAAGAAATTGAAAAAATTACTTATTTTAACCATTAATCTTGAATCATCTGTCTGTGAGAAAACAATTCCAACAACAGCTTTTCCATTTACAGCAGGATATTGTCCAAGTGTTAATTCATATTCATTTATACTATTATTATATCTTGTTTTTACTATTAATACTTCTCCAACCTTACTTTTATTTAATACTCTACTCAAATCATTAATATCCCCTATTTTTTCATTGTTTATTTCAAATATAATTTCTCCACTTCTTATTCCAGATTCAATCGCAGGCAAGCTTGGAAACAATATGAGCTGTTGATTAGTTACATTCAATTGTGCTTTCAATAATTCTTTAGTCATATAGTACGTCCTATTATCTACAATTATTTTTGTTGCAGGTTCTTTATGACCACTTATATCAATCAAAATATCATCACTAATATTCTTATTATCAAGAGCATAGGCAATATCTTGCTTAGTTAAATTAGAAAATGCAATCCCCCCAATTGAACTTATTGCACTTATTTTAACAGGTTCTGCAATATACCCTCCAACAATAGTTCCTGATGGAGCATAGCTTATAACAAAAAATACAGATAAAAGAACAAAAAATAATATAGCAAGCAATAGATTAGCAAATGTTCCTGCAGCAAGTATTGATAGTTGTTGATATTTACCTTTCTTTTGCATCTTTTTTTCATCAGGTTCTACAAACGCAGCTAAAAAAGGACCTAAAAATCCAAAACCAGTTGTTTTTATTTTAACACCATATCTTTTAGCCATTATTCCATGGCTAAATTCATGAAAAAGAGCAATAACAGCAATAGCAATAATCCAATAGGTAAAATAAAACGGAGGTAGAAAACTAACCTTAAAAATAGTATCGACATAGGGTATAAGTGGCATCAAAGGAGCAATTTTTATTGTCCTAACAAGACTTGGATTAAACAAATAAGTCTTAACCAATAATCCAAGCATAAATATCATTATAACCATTAAAAAATATCCAGAAACAATAGAAAGAAATCCAAAAACACTCAAAGTTTTTGGATAATTTTCTCCAACATAATCAATAAATTTTATTCCAACTTTTGTCCTATATAAATACATTATTCCATCTCTTTGGAGATTTTTTCTTCTTTTATACAAAAAAATTCCAACAAATAGACAAAATGCTATTAGAAAAATAACATCATATATCCAATACTGAAAAAAATTAAATCCCATTATTTTATCATACACTCTTTAAGATTATAAAACTTATGAATCATTACTTCTTCCTAATAGGTCTGAATGCTTTCTTAAGACATTTTCTGCATCTTACTTTTCCCTCTAATATTTTCCTAGGATCTGCTCTTAATTTTGCCTTGCAGTTCTTACATACAAACATATTTTTAAACAATCTTGCCTGTGTTGCTGGTAATTTTGTTGCCATGTTGAATTTCTTTGAAATATCAGACAGAGAATTGCTAAAACAATTGTCTGTATCTCAAAAACATTGTTTGTAAAAAACTTCAATCTTGTGAAAGTTGAAGTTTCCAAAAACCCTTGGTTTTTGAGAACCAAAGGTTTTCGCTTGTTTTTGAGTTGTTGATTTCATTTATTTATATTGTTTTATCCTCCTTAGATTTTCCTCTTGATTATTCTTGCACCTTCAATTGTCCAATATTCCACTTGATCACCTTCATGTAATTCATTTCTTAATTCATCTTCAGCAGGCATTGCAATTTCAGTTGTTTCAAAACTTTCCATATCCATGATGCTTGCCTTATTTTCAGCAATAGATAATAATTGTGCTCTTTTCTTCTCAATTAAAGGACAGTCAAGTCTATCATGTCCACCACATGCAAAAACCTTTTTCTTTCCATCTAAAATACTTATTGCTTCAATTCTGCATTTAGCATGTCCATGTTTTCCTGTTTTTGAAATATCATTTGACTTTGTTATGCATGGAACTCCGTCAACCATTATTGCAACTCCAGGTCTTGCTTCTGCAGCATTAATTAATTTATATGCCATCTTTTCATACTTCTTAAAATTTTAATCAAAAGTATATTTATAAAGGTTTGCTCGAGTTTATTATTATTTATGCCCATAGAATTTTTCTAAAAATTCTTTTGCTTTTTCAAAACCATCTTCTAAATCAGAATATTGAGTTAAATCAAATGCAGTATCTGCTTGAACTATCTCTGGAACAAAATGTTTTGTAGGTATTTCTAAAATTCTAGCAGTTCTTAATATAAACCCTGCAGGATCATGGGGAAATCTAACCTCAGAAATAATACCCATTCTATACTGTTGAGAAAAACATAGAACAACTTCTGCAGAAGGAACAATAATATGCTCAAGAAGCATTAAATTTATTTGACCATTTCCACAATCATAATCCAGATCTCTGCCAGGTAAAAATAAACTTTTTCCAAGTCCTTTTACAAATCCATCAAGTCTTTCATATAACCCATGTTTAGGACTATCAACAGCCATGCTAAGGCCTTCTGCAATAATTACATTAAATCTTTCTTGATAATTTAATTCTTTTCTATAGTCTTCTATTGTTTTACTTGCCATTTTATAGTCTCATTTCCATCATGTTTAAAAATCTTCTGTTCGTAAGAACAGAACGAGTTAAAAATTTATGTTCCATAAATTTTTAAACCTATCTTTCTATTCCTAAAAATGGAAACAGTTCAAAAAAACGATTTTGTTGAAATAGAATTTAATGGAATTGCAAATAACCAGATATTTGACACAACCAACAAAGAAGAAGCAAAAAAAATAGGCCTAGATGCAGATGTAAAACCTCTAATAATAAGCATTGGAAATGACATGATAATAAAAGGATTTGATGAATATCTTCCTGGAAAAGAAATACAAAAGAAATACACTCTAGTTCTTAGTCAGGAAAAAGCATTTGGAAAAAGAAATCCATCTATGATTAAAACAATGCCAATAAAAGTCTTTCTTGAAAAAGACATGTATCCTAGCCCTGGAATGACAATACAATTGGACAATTACATTGCAAAAATTCTTTCTGTTTCAGGCGGAAGAGTGATTGTTGATTTCAACAATCCTCTAGCCGGAAAAGAAGTAACCTATGAATTTGAAATAAAAAGAAAAGTAGAGGACATAAAAGAAAAAATAAATGCTCTTCAAGAATTTTTCTTCAGAGAAAAATATGACTTTGAAATAAAAGATAAAAAAGTTCTTCTAAAGAACAAAAAACCTGATCCAAAAGAACCCTTGGGAGAAAAGAAACTTAATTTTTTAATTGAAATTTACAAAAAGAAATTTCATGAAATTATAGATTTTGATTTTGAAATAGATGAAACTGCTGAAAAGAAAAAAGCAGAAAAGATTGAAGAGAAAACTGATAAAATAGAAGAAAAACAACAATAATTCTTCATATTTTTACACTTATAATACACTATAAAGATATGTTATTATTATAATAATCTTTATACCTTCAAAATTTTGATTGTTTTTTTTAATTTTGAATGGACTAAAGATTATCGCAAATAGCTATGGTTAAAATACAATAATCTTTATATAGCAATTCTAGTATTTTAAGACATAAAGGAAGTATAAAAAGAGGAACATGGCTCTAAGAGAATTTGAAAATATGGATTTTATTAAGGACCCTGAACTAGCTGAAATAGACAGGGAACTAGAAGAACTTCTTAAAAAACAACATTCTAAGGTAAAAGTCTTTGGAGTTGGTGGTGCAGGAGGAAATACTATTTCTAGGATGAAAGAAATTGGAATCAAAGGCGGAGAATTTATAGCAGTTAATACAGATGCTCAGGATTTATTATACTCAAATGCAGATTATAAAATATTAATTGGAAGAGAACTAACAATGGGATTAGGTGCAGGAAGCAATCCAAAAATTGGAGAAGAAGCAGCCCATGAATCAGAGCAAGAAATAAGAAAAAGACTTGCAAATTGTGATATGGTTTTTGTTACCTGTGGTTTAGGTGGAGGAACAGGTACAGGTGCAGCACCTGTAATAGCTGGTTTAGCAAAAAAACAAGGAGCATTGACAATAGGAGTTGTCACACTTCCATTTACAATAGAAGGGAAAAAGAGAATTGAAAATGCAGAATATGGTCTAGAAAGAATGGAAGCTGTTGTAGACACATTGATTGTAATTCCAAATGATAAACTGTTGGAAATAGCACCAGAACTTCCACTTCAAACAGCATTTAAAGTAGCAGATGAAATTTTAACAAATGCAGTAAAAGGAACAACAGAGCTTGTAACAAAAGCAGGTTTAGTTAACTTGGATTTTGCAGATGTAAAAGCAGTAATGTCTAATGGAGGAGTTTCATTAATTGGAATGGGTGAAGCAGATTCTGCAAATAGAGCAAAAGAAGCAGTTGAAAAAGCAATCTCAAATCCTCTTCTTGATGTGGATATTTCAAATTCAACAGGAGCTTTAGTTAATATTATTGGTGGCAATGATATGTCGCTTGATGAAGCAAGATTAATAATCTCAGCAGTAGGTGAAAAACTTTCTCCAGATGCAAAAATGATTTGGGGAGCTCAACTATCTCCTGAAATGGAGAAATCAATAAGAGTAATGTTAATAATAACAGGAGTTAAAAGTCCTCAAATAAGTGGAAGCAACTTCTCATCCCGTGAAGATAGCAAAAGAGCAGAATTTTCTAATGATTTAGGAATAGAGTTTTTGGAGTAAAAATTAAACGGCTTTGGTGAAAGCCTATTCAGTCTCTCCGAACAGAGATATTGAAGATTAATTCTTAACTATAAAATTAATAGAAAAATAGAAAATCCCCAGATTCGTCTGGGGATTTATGTCTTTCATAAAGAGGTTTGTTAATAGTACTATAAATATTTTGGGGAAGTTGAGAGTAAAGGTAAATAAAATTATAAGCCTATTTTCTGAAGCAGGAAGAACAAATGGTTATGTAGAAACATTAGGTAACAAAGCTGACACAGTTCATTTAAGGATAAAGGATAATTCTGAAAAAAGTTTGAAAAGAGCATTTGAGTTTAATGCAAAAAATGCTATTGGAAGAATGGGTTTGGGTAAAGTAGTTTGTGCAATTGACGTAACTGGAGAGCTTTATTTTGGAAGAAATGGGGGGATAAATGTAAGACAAATAAAGCATGAAAATGGAGCAGAAGAATCATTTTCTTATGTTGTTTTGGAAATCATCAAACCTCATTCAGTGCCACTAATGGCGATACCTTACAAACAAGGAGATGACCTAACTACTATCGTAAAAGAACTTCTTGATTATGCAAGAAATTTAAGAATAATTATTGAAGCAGTATTATTTGACAGAGGATTTTATATTGGAGATTTAATCCAATATCTCAACGATAATCGTATGAAATATCTGATATTTGTTCCAGAAAATGATGCTATGAAAAATTACATAGCACAAACAGACAAGTTTGCTTATTTTAATCATATTATGAAATGGAATAAGTACAAATCTACATGGGAAACTCCTGTAAAAATAGTTATCATTTGGGATAAGATTTGGAGGAAAGGAAAAGAGATAGAATATTATTGGATATTTGCAACAAACCTTCAGCATAGCATAAGTTTGATAAAAACTTATAAACAAAGATGGCAAATTGAGACAGATTTTAGAGTTCATGATGAAGCAAGAATAAAAACAAGAAGTAATATTCCTATTGTGAGGTATTTTTATTTTTTAACCTCTTTAGTACTTATGTCAAATTGGCAAGTCAATAGAATTCAACATCCAGAAGTTCCATTCAAGAGATATTTGAAAAATATAGAATATATTTTTGCAAATGAGATTACTTGATTCTTCTTTCTGTAACTAATGTACGCATAACTCTTACTCTGAAATACCCTCCTGTCTTACATTAGACTACTGATATGAAAGACAACATATTTTGCTTAAGCAAAATATGCAAATTCAAACTATAAAGAAATTATATTTCCCAAAAATAATCAGTTAATCGGAGATACTGCTATTATAAAAACACTTAAAAACCCCATATTCTAATACTTATTATGGAAAATAAAATTGGCATGGGCACAAGATTAAAATCTTTTGTTTCTCAATGTAATCGAGTTTGGCATTTATTAAAAAAACCAAATAGAACTGAATTTATAACCATTGCAAAAGTTTCTGCAATTGGACTTGGTTTAATTGGAGTTATTGGATTTATAATATCTCTTACAATGAAACTACTTAATTTAGGTGCTTAATCAATTAGAAACCATTAATAGTAATCCTTTTTTTCTAGCATACTCTAGACTTTTTTCAAAATACTCTTGAAATTTATATCTTGGATTACTTAATCCCATTTCACTTAATTGAGCTTTTCTATCCCAAGAAGTAGATCCATTTTCAACTAAAGCACTATCAGCAATTCCAAAATTTTCTAGCACATGTGTAAGGGTTCTTACATGAGCTATTGTGCCCATACCTCTTCTTTTAGGAGTTATCCCTTTTTCATGAGGATAAAAATCAAACCAATAAAGACCATAGCTTGTTTCAAAACGAACTAACCCTATTAATTCTTGTAATAGATAGAAATCTAGAGTAAGAAAACATCCTTCAAAAGATCTAGTTCTAACATCAAATCTATTATTTATATCTTGAATATTTAGTCCTGTTAAATCTAACATAGACTATTTTAAAATATAACCTTTTTAATTTTATCTTTTTCCAATTAAAATTTTCAACAGAAATCTTTAAATACCTTAATTTTTAACTATTATTATCTAGTTCTAAGATATTAGGAGCTAGTTGGGCTTACTAAATAAAATTTAATAAGCAGAAAAATAAACAAAGGTTATTCAAGAAAAAATCTTGAGTTGAATGACATGTTAATGTCAGCAATTTGAGGAGATGACTTGTTAGGAACCTAGGTTCATACGAATGATATTCATAATAAAAGTAACAACAAACAAAGAAGATAGAGCATTAGAATTAATCTCTGCAAAAATTCACAAGCATGCTTTGCAAGTCTATTCATTAGCAAGGCCTCATGGACTTAGAGGATATATTTTTCTAGAAGCTGAGAACAGGGAATCTGCAGAAGAAGCAGCATACAATCTTCCTTATGTAAAAGGCATAATTGGAAAAACAGTTGCCTATGAAGAAATAAAAAATATGATTGAACCTGTACTTGAGGAAATTAACATAGAAAAAGGAGATATTGTAGAAATTATTGGAGAACCATTCAAAAAAGAAAAAGCAAAGGTAATAAGAATAGATAAAACAAAAGGAGAAGTTGTTGTTACATTGCTAGCAGCAGTTGTTCCAATACCAGTTACAGTAAAACTTGATAATGTTAAGGTAATAAGAAGAGAAAAAGAAGAACAAGAAGCAAGAGATGCAGAAGAATTAAATGAATCCAAGGACGATGATAATAGAAATGAAGAACCAAAGATTAATAAAGAGACCTATAATGAAACAGGTGGAGGATTAATTCCAGATGATTATTAAATTATTAATAGAGGGCGGAGATATGAAACCTGGACCAGCAATAGCTCAGCAATTAGGTCCAATGGGAATTAATATGGGTAAAGTTATATCTGATGTTAATAATTCTACAAAGGGATTTAAGGGAATGAAAGTTCCTGTTGAATTAGATGTTGATAAAAAAACAAAATCATTTACAGTTAAGGTATTTTCTCCACCAACAGCAGAACTTCTTAAAAAAGAAATGAACATAGAAAAAGGCTCTGCAAAAATAAGTGAGGAAAAAGTTGGAAATGCTTCTATTGAAGACATAATAAAAATAGCTAAAGTAAAGCATCAAAATATGCTTGAAAAAGATTTGAAATCAGCTGTTAAATCCATATTAGGAACAGCAAAAGCAATGGGACTTTTTGTTGAAAGCACTAATCCAAGTGAAATTATTCAAGAAATTAATAATGGGAAATTCGATAAAGAAATAAAAAATGAAGTAACAGAAACAACTTCTGAAAAAAGATCAAAATTAGATACTTTCTTTAAAGATATAAAGAAAGCTCAAGAAATGAAAGCAGAGCAAGCTAAGAAAGCTGCTGAAGAAGCTGAAAAAGTAAAAGAAGCAACAGCAGCAACACCTGCTGCTGCAACAGCAGTCAAAACAGAAGGTGCAAAACCAGGTGCAGGTTCTACTGCATCAAAAACACCTGCTGCAACACCTGCTGCAAAGCCAGCAGCTGCAGTAAAGCCAGCAGCAAAGAAAAAATAATTCCCATAGGAGAATTTTTAAATCCCCTGATTTTAATAAACTCAAGGGGATATAGTATAGTCTGGTTAATATTCAAGGTTTGGGACTTTGCGACCCAGGTTCAAATCCTGGTATCCCCATCGAGACTTCGCGAAGACATCCGTTCAATAGTAGAGCGGGGTCGCGATGTCATTAAACTCAATAAAATTTAAAAAAATAAAACAAAAATGGTAAAAACAAAGAAAGTAGGAGCAGCAGGAAGATTTGGAGCAAGATACGGAAGAAGTGTTAGGCATAAAATCGCAGAGATAGAATCTGTTCAAAGAAAAAAGCAAAAATGTCTTTTTTGCAATGGAGTTGCAAAAAGATTAGCAAAAGGACTTTGGCAATGTAATAAATGCGATAGAAAATTTGCATCAAACACTTTTAACACAAAACCAGGAAAGGAATAATTTTAAAAACTCAAAAAATAACAATATACAATGGCAGTCTACAAATGTTTCAAATGCGGAAAAAAAATAACTAATAACAATCTAGAAAAAAGATTTTTATGTCCTAGCTGTGGTTCAAAAATTTTCTATAAACCAAGAACACAACTTGTCAAAATAAAAGCAATTTAATTTCTAAAATTATATATTATCTACTTTAATTAATATGTTCTATGACATATATGTTTTTAAATGATTTAAAATTTCATTCGAAATGAAAAAATCTACAAAAAAAGCTAACCCTCAAGTTTCATGGGGATTAGAAAGTTGGAAAGGCACTCAAAGAGCAGTTACTACTTCACCATTTGATTCAAGAGCACATGACTATTTATCTATTAGCATGTATGATACTCCAATTAAATTATTAGAAATAGGTGCAACATTTAATGGTGGAAGACCAAGACCAGCATTATTAGAAGATGGATCTCAGTGGCTTTATGCTAATCCCAATAACAAACTTCAAGTTGTTGCAGATACAAGTTTAGCAATAGAAAGATTCATTGGAATGGATACTCCAACTCACGGAGAAATTATAAATGCTTATTTTAGCGATAAAAACTTAGTTGCAATTGCTGGAAATATGTCTGAACCATGGTATCCTCAAACAAGAACAGCTGTAATGGAAATGATGGACAGATATGATAGAGAAGGATTAGTCAAAGCATTATGTCTAGAATTAAAAGGATATTCTACACAAGTAGGGTTTGAAGGAAGAAGTTCTCCTTTAGTTGTTTTAAAAAGAACCCTAAATGCTCCAAGCCCTCATGGAAGAGGATTGCACGAGTCTCATCGGGAAATGGTTGCAGGATTATTTGGTACAAATAATTATGAAGATAATTACTAGTTTTTACTCAATTTATTTTGTTAATAGTTCTTTGAAAAAAATATTCTAATAAAATAACAAGTTTTAAATATAGTGATTATTACCTAATCTTAACATGGAAATTGACAAAGAAACTCAAGAAAAAATTCAAGAATTGCAATCCTATGAACAGAACTTTCATAACCTTCTTATTCAGAAACAAGCATTTCAAATGGAATTAAATGAAACAGAAAATGCTATTTCAGAAATTTCCAAATCTAAGGGTGAGGTTTTCAAGCTGATTGGAAACATAATGATAAAATCCAATGCAGAATCTCTGGAAAAAGAACTAAAACACAAAAAAGAACTCCTTTCCCTAAGAATAAAGTCAATTGAAAGCCAGGAAGAACAGCTTTCTAGCCAGGTTGAAGAGTTAAGAGAAGAAGTAATGAAAAAAATAAAATAATTATTTTTTTCTGCTTATTGTTTTGTAACATAGAAATATTTATAAACTAGATAAATTAATTTTAACCCATGGTGTTCGATAAAATAAAAAGAGTGTTCAGTGGAAGCGATGAAGAGCCTGAATATGTGGAGATTGATCTTGGTAGGGAAATTAAAAAAGCAAAAGTTCTTGTAAAGCCTTTTGTTCTAAAAAGCTTTGAAGATATAACTCCTGTTCTAAATTCCTTAAGAGAAGGCTATACAATAGCAATAATTGATATAAAGCCCTTAAGATCAAAGGATGTTATTGAATTAAAAAGAGCAATATCTAAGATAAAAAAGACAGCAGATGCTTTAGAAGGAAGCATAGCAGGCTTTGGAGAGAATATAATAATAGTTACTCCCTCTTTTGCAGAAATCCACAAACCTCAAGTTGAAAGACCTCATCATAATCCTAATGATGATTTAATGAGAGATTAGTTCTTTTTACTATTTAATTTTATTAATTTTCTACAAACTAATTACATCCTGATAATTAACAATTTTAGCATTATCATTAGCTAAACCAGGACAAGCAGTATTAACCCAAGAATCAATTGGAAAGTTTTCAAACTGACATAAGTCTATGTTATTAGATATGAATAAGAATACATTTTTACCTTTTTTCTCCAAATTCTCTTTTAATTTTAATGCGATTTTCATATTTTCTTGCCCCGGTTTAGTTGTTATTAATAATCCGATTTTCTCAGCCTTTAAAAAATTCATTAATGCAGCTTTTCTTTTCTTTTCAATTTTTTTAATATCTTCTCCAGGAATTTTTGTTATTCTGCTATTTTCTAATATATACACTACTGGAGCTTGAAGATAAAGATTAATAGCATGGAATCTTCCAGCACCTATTAATAATATGGGATCTTTTGTTTGTATTTTAGAACATCCTAAAACTTGCTGCATATTTGTTATTTTAATATTATTTGCTTCAAGTTGTTTTTTAATAAAAAGTGTAATATTTTTATATTGAATACTATAGGCTAAGAATAATTTCTTTGGAAGTTTTTGTATTTCAGATTTATCTAAATTCAATTTTAAATTTTTTAGTTTTGATTCAATATATAATACTTTCATAAAAATATTAGAAAACCTAGATTTATAGAGGTTTTGCATACTTCTCAGAAGAAAATAAAAATAAAAAAATACATAAAAAACAAAAAGAATTAATCTTTTGCTAAATCAAAAACTGATTTTAAAGCAACGATTATAGTTGTTGGAACAAACAAAATTAATAATGCATTCAATATGCCGTATAATTTGCTTCCTACAAATGCAACAGAACTAAATGCACCCAATGCATTTTGCCCCATAGCAGCAACAATAACCAATGAAAGTCCTGCAAATAAGAATTTTTGAGATTCCTTTTCAGTAACATTAAGTAGTCCAACTAGTATTCCAGCAATAACAAGCAGAGCTAACCAAAGATTGCTTGCAGAGCCCATGAATCCAAGTACTACTGCTAGTATCACTCCAATCAAGAAGGACCAAGGTCCAATCATTGCACCCATTGATTTTTTAGCCATTTAACACCTCCTTTGTAATTATACAATAATAGGCATTTTAAGCATTATAAATGTTTTTATTACTGGCTATGACGCTATTTTCTATTTTTGATTTATATTATTTAAAACCATAAAGTTTATAAAGCCGTTGTAACTACAAAATTATAACAAAATGAAATCGAAACTATTATTAGCTGTTTTATTGACAACATTTTTAGCATTGACATTAGTCAGCGCACAAGTTAGTGTTCTTACATCTACTCCTTCAGTTTTTACAAAAACTAATACTCAAACTTCTTTTAGTGTTACAAACACAGGATCAGACACAGTTAATATACAGATAACACTTCCATCAACAATAGATGATGGGAGAGGTCATGTGCTTACAATATCTTCATCATCTCAATTAGCCTATAGTAATCTAGCTACAAACCAGAATACAGGCTTAATCAATATAATTTATTTAGGAGATACTACTAATTTTAAAATTGGAGAATCTTCTTCAAATATTATAGTTAGAGCAACTTCAACTCTAAATTCTAGTAATTTTACAGTACAAACAATTCCATTAAAATTTGTAAACGACTTTTGTAAATATGGCCAGAATGGCAGTTCAATAACACTTTCTAATATAGACCTTCAAAATACAGATGGAGATGATCTTGAATGGAACCCTACTGATCATATAAAAATAAAAGTAGAAGTTGAAAACAATGGAGATGACAAAGTAAGCGGAGTTTATGTTGAAATGGGATTAATTGATTCTAAGGGAAAAAATATAGTTAATGATCTTAATGGATTGAGTGATAAAAAAATAGAAATAGGAACTCTTTCAGATGGAAAATCAAAAACAGTTGAATATACTTTCCAAGTTCCAGCTGATTTTGATGAAGGAACTTATTCTTTAGTATTCAAAGCATACAAAAGTGGAAAAGAAGCTGCTATATGTTCTTCCTATTCTTCAGATTTAGAATCAAGTTATTTTCAATCAATTGATGGAGTAAGGCAAACAGAAGAAAAAAAGCAAGTTGTTGTAAGTAATATTCAAATTTCTCCAGAAGGAATAGTAAAATGTGGAGAAAAAGTTCAAATCACAGCAGATATTACAAACATAGGTGATACAGATTATGAAAACCAAGTTAAAGTTACATTATACAATCAAGCTCTTAAGATAGATACAGAACAAATATTAAGAGGAGATTTAAATCAAGGAGATTCAGAATCAGTTGATTTTGAATTTGATATACCTGCTGATGCACAAGAAAAATCCTATACTCTAGAATTTAGAACATACTATGATTTCAATAGTGGAGATAGTTATGGAATAACCTCTAATGATAAATTTCTTCAAACAATTACAGTTAAAGGAGATTGTACTAAATCCGCAGATACAACAAAAGCAACTGTTCAAATAAATGCAGAACTTGATCCTGAAACACCAGAAGCAATTGCAGGAAAACAAGTTATAGTTAAAGCAATAATAAAAAATCTTGCAACAACTGATTCAGTTTATTCAATATCAGTGTTTGGAAATAGTGCATGGTCAAGCCTTGTTTCAATACAACCAGAATCATTATCATTAAAAGCAGGAGAATCAAAGCAAGTTTCAATAGTATTAAATGTAGATAAGGAAGCAGAAGGAGATAAAGAATTCACAATAAAAACTTCATCTGGAAGTTCTTCAACAGAACAAAGAGTCGCTTTGACAGTGACTAAATCATCATTACCATTAAGTTCAGTATCAGAACATCTAAAGAAAAACTGGTTTATTTATGTAATAATACTAGTTAACCTAGTTTTAATAATTGCAATAATCTTTGTAATAAGAAGAATGGTTTCTCCAAGAAAAAGAAGAGACTTTGAATAATTCTTTTTTTATTTTATCTTATTGACTGATTTATATCTATTAAATACCTATTTTTAGAGAAGATTCACCTATAATTATCTTACATTAGATAACAATTCAAGTATTCTGTTTGATAATATTTAAAATAGGTTTATTATCCATCTAAATCTTAGTAATATATATAAGATATTCTTCACCAGTTAGATATTTAAATCTAATTTAACTCCCTATCTCATGAAAAAGAGAAACAGTAAAAAACATAAAACATCTAAATTATTAAAAGAATCTAAAACACCTAAGAAGAATATTATTCTAATCTTTGTTAGATATTTAATACTCTTGGCATTAATGTTCTCACTTCCATTTATCTACTATATATTCACACCATTGACAGTCTATCCCCTAATTCTATTACTTAAAATATTTTTTACTAGCATAGTCTTAAAAGGAAGCATAATACTCATAAATAAAACCATTTTTATTGAAATAATACCTGCTTGCATAGCAGGTTCAGCATATCTTTTGCTGTTGATATTGAATCTATCCACTCAGATTAATCTAAAAAAGAGAATCTATTCAATCCTTTTTACATTTGCCATATTTTTAATAATAAACATCCTAAGACTATTCCTTTTTTCAGTCCTATATATAAAAAATCAATCTCTTTTTGATTCACTTCACTATATTTTTTGGAATATAATGAGCACAATAATAGTCATATTGCTCTGGTTTATTACTGTTAAGGTATTTTCAATAAGCTCAACACCTATTTATACAGATTTTAAGGATATAATCAATAGTATAAAAAAGAAATAACAATTAAATCTCATTTGCTAATAGCAGAAGTGAAATTTTCTATCTTATTAGTAATGTCAATAGCCTTAAGATAAGTATATGCAATAATATTAATTAAAACATAGATTTTTACAATCATTTCTCTTTATCAATTTTATATCTAATCAATATACATACCCTCACTAACTGAACATTTTATACATTACCGATAAAAGTTATTTACAGCAAAAAAACTAAATCCTTTCAAAATTATCCATATAATAAGTTAATATAAGCAAATCAAATTTTTCAGTAATCTGTATTATTTCACAGTCTTTATATGTAAGTTCATAGCAATTCTTGCTTTTTCTCTCTATTTTAGTTTCATTTCCATTTTTTATAAGTATGACTGTGTTGTTAGGATAAACTTCGCAATTTGCATAGGTTATATTTTGCTCTTTTGAATATTTCTCGTCATTAGTAGCACCCTTTATATCTAATTGGGAAAATCCATTCAAGAATCTGCCAAAATTAACAATTGCAATTGTATTATCTTCACATGGCTTTATGTCTGAGGCAACAGACACATATGTTTTCTTATTTCTTAAAACAACTAAATCTTCTTTAGAAATATTAGCCTGGATATATTCAAGTTCTCTAGGATCACTTCTTAAATCCAAACCATAGCTTCCAACAACATTGCCATTGTCAATTACAAGAGGTATTTTAGTTGAATAAAACATGACTTCCCCATATTTTTCTTTTTTAAAATCCAGGTTTATATAACTGAACTTATTCACATAATTATTCATAACATAAGGAACAAGAAATACAATTGCAATCACAAATAACATTAAAAATATAGCCAATGCTATCTGACTATTCTGTCTCTTTTTAATATCCCTTTTTTTATTTTTATCTTCAAGCTCTTTTATTATTCTTTTTCTTTCTTCATTTTCCTCAATATTTTTTTTTGTCATTGTTATACGTTCAATAATTTAAACAAAAATGCATCTGCAAATTTTGTTTGATTATTATAATATGCCCTTATGAAAACACAATTTCTATCCTGACTAATCCCTTCAGATTCATTATTTAAAGGTTCTTTGATTATAATGATATTTTCATTAGAACAGCTTTTTGTAGGTAAATCATTTTTGCATTCGCTGTTTTCAAGGCAAGCACCATTTTGTTTTAATATAAATGGATAAACATTTCTATATATTTCGTTATTCGGTTCTCCGGATTCTGTGACAAAATACAGAACTTTCTCATTATAATCAGTCAATTTTGTCTTGATTGGAACAGTTATATTTTCTAATTCCTGGGCATTATATTCTGTTGCAAATTCCTGATTTTGAAGGATAAATTTCCAATAGATTCCATCTCTGATAAACTTAACTCCTTTATATTCAACAGAACCAGAACTTCCAGAATTTCCTTCATTATTCATTATAGCATATCCTCCTGTGCTTAAAATCATTAATCCCACAAGAATAATTCCAATTATAAGCTGATTTCTTTTAGACTTTTTTTCAATTTCTCTCTTTGTTTCTAGTTTTTTCATTAGAAATATTAGATTTTATTCATTTAAAAATCTTCTGAATTCAGAAGATTTTTATTAATATAATGAATTATAGATTTGGATTTTCTACTAAAATATAGGTAATCTGTAATTTAGTTTAGAAGTTTACATGCTTACTTCTTTAATATGGATACTATTAATTTATACTGTATGATAATAAATATTCTTTTTATCAACTAACTCTCACTTTTTAACAAAGCTGACAAACAAACTTATCAGTAAACCATAAAATAAAAATAAAAAAATAAAAAAATAAAAATTTATCCTTAACTTAATGCAGGACCTATTTCTTCAGCACCAACATCAGTTGAAACTGTTCCAGTTATTAGTTTAGCTAATGCAGCCTTTGTATCGTCAGCATTATAACCAGCAACTAGAGTAGCAACCTTAGCAGCGTTGTATGGAGATGTATATGTTTTTACCATATATTTTCCAGCAACAACAGCAGAGTTAGTTGTCTTAGCTGTGAAAGCAGGACCACAAATTGGATCACTTGTTCCACCAAGCAGTTTAATAGCTACTTGATTTACACAACTTCCTCCAACAACTATAATATTCAAGTTTTCAAAAGATGTTTTCTCAGTGTCCTTAAATATTTTGACACTTGAGTCTCCACCTACTGTAGCACTTGAAGTTGTTAAAAAGAAATTACCATAAGCTTCTTCACCATGATATGTTATTGTAACACTATCTTGGTCTCCGCTTGTTTCTTTAAGATAACCTGTTGCAAGAGCAGAATAAACATAGTTTTGGTATGCTTCTGTGTCTTCAACTTCAGTTTCTGTTCCAGAATTAGCAGGAAGCATAGTTACACTTGTTACTTGAACTTCTGGTGTAGTAGTCCACCCAACTCTAACTGTTATATTCTTACCACCAACAGTACCAGGAACACCCCCTTTGTTTTCGTTTTTATCTTCTTCAGAAAAAACAATATCAAAAGTGGCATTATTATGTCCTGCAGGTTGATACTCTTCAGTAGTTACATTGATTGCTCCTGCAGCCACTGAATTATTAGTACCTAAGTAAGGCAAGTAAACAGCTATTCCTTCTTTTGAATAAAGCTTGTTAAAGTTTGTATTTGTAGAAGCAGTTAAATTAACTTGCTTTTCTGTATAGTTAAGCGAATTAATTGTTAGTTCAACATTTCCCCAGGAAACAACTGAACCATTAACAGCATCTTTTTTACCCAAAGTATCTGACCATGCTCCATTATCCCTACACTTGATAGTTGTTTTGTTTAAACTGTCTTGATAAGTAAATGTAGCAGTACATAGATAAGATTCAGCATCTTTTCCATCTGACCAAGATACAACGAAATGTTCATCAGTATCTCCATCAAAAATAATACTAGGTGTATTACTTGTTCTTAATCTTTTTGTAGATTCACTTCCAATTCCAGCAAAAACTCCAGTTGAATTACCATATAACAAGGTTATTGTTTCTTCAGAATCTTTTAATGGGAATTTATCTAATACAATTTTATAATTGCCACTTGGTTTAACAGCAATTTTTTCATTTGCAGCAGTAGTAATCCCACCATAAGATAACTTTATTGATTTAAATCCAGGTAAAGTCAATGAAGCTCCATCAGCAGCAAAACCATCAGTATCTGTCTTCCATACTAATTTGATTTGACTTATCTTGTTAGCAGTAGTGTTGGTTATAAAACCAGTTAATCCTGATATTGAATCATCGTTTAATTCAACAAGAGAGTTATTAACTATTTTTAATTTACCTGCACCAATACTAATTTCAGCAGAGCCAATAGTTCCAGCAACATCCCTCATATTGATTTCTCTTACACCTAAGTAAGAACCATCACTTAATTTTTGTGTTTCAGCAGCACCTAACTTATTAGTTGTTTTGCCATCCACAATAAACTTTACATAAGGAGTACCAGCAGTTCCACTTAAAGATTCTATTTGTATAGAATAAATTTTAGAACCAACTGTTACTGTTTGAGCTTCTCCTTCTTTTACAGTTACTTTTTCAGCAGCATCAAGCAATGTTATAGATGAACCTTCTGATTGAGCTAAAATGTAATAACTTTTTCCCAACATTTCAATTTCAGCAGTTGGCATATCAGCAGCTAAAGGGCTACTTGTGAAGTCTAATGTATAGTTTAATACATTATTTGCAGAAGCAACTTTAATACCTAATGAAGGTATTTCATCTTTATAGTCACTATCTTCAAACATCTCATAGCTCAAATTTGCTAATAACAATTTTTGTGTATAATCAAAGTCATCATTATCATCATCAGTAAATACGCCATCTTTCAGCATAATTGGAAGATTATCATCAGTAACAGTTCCAGAAACAACATCCCTTATACCATTTCCAAGTTGGAAAGCAGTTGAAGGTTTTTTTAACTGGTAGCTTTCACCACCACTTACTGTTGCAGTACCTGCAGTTACAGTTACTTTACTGTTCAAATTTGTTACCAAATCAGCAGCAGCCAAAGTATCCACACTCTGAGAGCTTCCCACTACTATTGCAACATCAGCAGCCCCACTTTTTACATAAGGTGCAGGATATGCAGCAGCAGCAAATCCAATTGTACTTGAAAGCATAACAACACTAGCTAATACCGAAGCTATTTTTTTATAATTAAATTTCATTATTTTTTAACCTCCTTTCATCAATATAAAAAATTACTTTATCCAAAGATCACTTCTTTGAATCTTTTTAACTGAAGTCGCTATTTGAAAAACTGTTTAATCTTGTTTATTACCCTTAAGGTAATATCAGACTATATCAAAATTAGTTTAAAAAGCTTTCTACATTTTATTCAATATTTTCTAAAAAATTACCTCTTTTTTAGGGTTTTATTTATAAAGCTTTTGGTGTCATTTATTTAAGGTATCTAAGAAAAAGGTTTTAGTTTAATAACCTGAATAAACAAAAATAACATTGATTATGAATAGGGTTTATTTTTAAACATATATTGAATAATCTAACCAGTAAGAAAAATATACATATCCTATATATATGGAAAAATTTATATAGTATTGCTACTTTTATAGAATATAAAATATCATTTTATTAACAATGGCAAAGCAAACCAAGGACATTTCCATATCAATAACAGAGAAAGAAGGAACCTTTTCCTCAATTTTCAGTAAAATAAGGGGAGAAAATAAAAATTCAGAAATATCTATGTTAAGGCATCTCTTAAGCAATGAAAAAGCAAGACTTTTGCACATAGCAAAAACAAAACAACCTGATTCAATCTACAAATTAGCAAAGCTTCTTGGAAGAGACTTTAAATCAGTACGCCATGACATAAGAATCTTAGAAAAATTTGGATTTATTGAGCTTATTTCTAGCCATAAAAAAAACAGAGAATTGCTAAGACCAGTGGTTGATGCAAGCAAGGTGATAATAACAATAAACCTGTAAAAGTTACATTTTTATATATACTTTTTCTAATATAGGTCATGGAAAAAAAGAAGCAACCCAAAATTAAACTATTTTCCCCTAAAAAACTCTTATTTATCCTATTCTTACTAATAATATTGTTATTTTTATTTTTATTTGGAACAAAAATATACTTGTTCTATAATCTTCTAATAGGAAATGATGTTCTAGTAAGGGTTAACTTAGATAAGGAAAATCTGTTTTTATCCCATGACCAATCAGACTCAATAAAAATTAAAACAGATATAATAGCCAATCCTTTTTGCACTGTTTACTGCAACTATACTTTTGCAGATTTAAGCTATAACCAAACAATAAAATCAGATAGTTTTTCATTAAAAACAATAAGTCCAATAACCAATGAGTTTACTCTGACTTCTCCAAAAACAGGCAAAGGCCAAAAATTATACAGATTTGAAATCAATTGCAATAGTAAAAAAACCTATTTATGCGATACAACAGAAGAAATCAAATCAAGAACACTTCTTATAACTCTTAATTATAATCTTACATCTGAAGAAATAGAATTCAAAGAAATGTCTAAAAATAAATTAATTTCAATGTTAGACTTATTAGAAGACATAATTCTCAATCAAATCAATTTTGAAAGCATAATAACTAAGTTCAATAATTCAGTAGATTCTTCAACAATAAATAAATCCAATTATGTAAAAACCTCAGTAATAGAACTCAATTCTTCAATTTTCAATGCAATCTTTCTTTGGCAAGCCCAAGATTATGAATCTTTGCAACAAGGATTGCCAAAATTATCAGAACTAGTTAACAGCACTTCTGTTAGCTTTAATTTACTTAAGTCTGAGATTTCAAACTTAATTTATGACTATAATTATCAGATAAACCAGACAAACAAACTAAGGCAGAGAATAGCATTATTATCAACATCTAACTTTACAATGGAAAATATAACTGAAAATATCAGTTTGCCTAAGATTATTGCAGATTTCAATAATCTATCACTTTACTTTGATAATATATCAATAAATAATAGAAAAATCCTGATTTTTAGTCTAGAAAATAAAACATCTGAACTAGAAAAAATAAAAACTTCTAATGTTTCAAATGTTTCTGAAACAATACTTATATTCAACAGAACAATCATAATTATACCTCCAATAAATTCAACAACCCCCATTATCATAAATGAACCAACTGAAAAATGCTGTTTATTTGGTAATTGCAAAGATTGTTGCGATGACACTTGTTCCAATAATCCATCAAAATTTCCAGTTGTCTTTATCCATGGTCATAAATTCAATAATGATATTTCTGCAGATTCTAATCTTCATGCTTTTGAAGACATTCAAAAAAAATTAGAAACAGACTACATTAATGCAGGTTCTGTTTTTGTTTCAAAAAATAGCATTCCTGGAATATGGGGGAAGGCAAATTATCCCGTAACAATAACAACTAGCTATTATTTTGATACTTTAATAGAATCAAAAGGAGAAACAATATTAGAATCTCAGCAAGACAGCCTAGACACCTATGCCTTAAGATTGAATGATTTAATAAAAGAAATTAAAAAAAGAACAGGAAGAGACAAAGTAATAATAGTGAGCCACAGCATGGGCGGGCTTGTTGCAAGAAAATATTTGCAGATATTTGGGGAAAAAGATATCTATAAATTAGTATTAGTAATGGTTCCAAATAAAGGCATATCAGGAGATATTTTAACCTATTGTAGTATTCTTGGGTCAAAAACCGAGTGCAATGACATGAACAAAGACAGTTTGTTCATGAATAAATTAAATAATGCAGATACTCCTAAAATACCTGTTTATAATATCATTGGAATTGGATGTGATATGGATGGAGAACAAGGAGATGGTATTGTAAAAAATTCTACTGCCTATTTAGACTGGGCAAAAAACTATTATCTAACAGGAACTTGTGATAATAGGAGATTTGAGTATTTTCATACAGAAATAACAAATCCAATAAAATATCCAGAATTCCTAAATATTATAAAAAAATTATTAAATACAACTGATTCTAATTCCATGGTTATCAGTAATAGTTCTGTAAGTTTATAATATTTAGGTATAACAATTACTAATCTAATGTGTTCTAATCTGATAACTCTTAAAAATCCAAATCAATGAGGATTTAAAATAATTTATGAATTAATAAAATGATACGATTTATTAGAGATGTAAGTTAACAACTCACTCATTAAATGAACCATCACTAGCTTCTTTTACACTATCTGCTTCACTTGCTTTGCAAACAAGCAAATCAACACTAATAACTCCTGAACTATAGGTTCCAAGTGTAACAATATGGCTTCCACCTTCAACAGAACCACAATTAGTAAAAATACCCTTATTAATATCACTTATCATTCTAACAGGAGCCCTGTTTGTAATTCCTCTGAAATAAATGCTTAAATTATATGCCTTATTTTTAAATTCTTTTCCAGGTTTTAGACTTTCATCAAGAGCTTTTTTTAAATTTGCATCAAGTGCATCACAAACCAATCTACCATCTAAACATTTTTTATTAGAATCTTTATCACAGTCTGTTATCAAAACCTCAACTTCCCTAGGCTCATTATTAGTAGAATAACAATCAGTAGTATAATACATTGTAGCCTGCAATAGATTAGACATTAAATCACTCTGACTATTGCTGGATTTATTAACAAAAAGAACTAAAAATATAAGCCCTATAATGCTTACTATAATTACAATTAAAACAAATCCAACCATTTCATGCTGTGCTTTTTTATTTTTTATCATTATGTTTTGCTTTTTGGATTTTTATATTCTGTTCCAGCTACAATCATTCCTATTTCACATTTATCATAACTTCTTCCTTGAAGATTTCCAAAATCCTGATATTCTTTTCTGCAAAAAGCAATAAAATTTGAAGATGCAATTTCTCCTGCAACTTTTTTGTCATAAATAGTTATTAAATCACAGTTTGGATAATTTGCAATAGAGCATTTAATCATTTGATTATAGCCTTTATTAAAAGCAGAATACCTTGTTATTATTCTAAGACTTGTAAATGGCCAAAATTTTACATAGTTAGTTTTATTTATTAAAGATATTGCCTTATCACCATCAATGCAGTTTGACTTAGAGGAAACACAGCTGAATTCAGGAGAATCAGCAAGAGCAACCATTGCCCCAAATGTTTTTTGATCAGCAAGCCTATTAGCTTCTTTATAAATGCCAGAATACAATATTCCCATTCCAATTAATCCAACTAATGAGAAAAATAACACCACCCCCACTAGCATAAACGCCATTTCCTGTATTCTTAATTGAGATTTAATATTCATTTTTTTCTTGATTTTTATAAAGTTTGCATCCAGGGTCTGCACCTTCATTTATTGAATCAATATCTTCTGAAACCTTTGCAAGAATAGCTAAGTCTGCAGAAGAACTAAGTGTCTCTGCTCCAGTTATAAGTTGGTTTAATTTAGGTGCAACATTAGACTCACAGTTCTTTCTTTTAATTATTTCTATTTTATCCAAATAAATAGGCCCGAGTTGATTAAGTTTGTTCATAAGTCTTTTAACATTGCATTCATAGATTTCAGGTGAAGAAAATATTGCAGCATAGATAAGATTGCCATAGTAATACATTTTAACATCTTCTTTTATAACATATTTTCCAGAAGTTGAAACCACAATATCACATTCAGCATTATTAGAAAAACAAACCCTCACCCCCTCACAAGCAGTGGTTTTATTTGGAAATAAGACATTATTTAATTGCAATTGCTGTAAATCATTTTGAAGCTGTGCAGGAGCATCATAAAAACAATAATCTCTGTCTGAAAATATTATTAAATCTGCAATATGAAATGGCATAAAAAATCCAACAGAAAAAGGATAAAATCTCTTTCCCCTAAGTTGATTTTCAGTAAAAATATATTTGCTCCTTATTGCAACAGAGTAACCTATTTCAGAAGTCCTATCATTAAACATAATATCTGATGCAGAAACTGTTTGTTTTCCAAAAGGAAGCTCTAATTCAGCAGAACATCCAAAATACAAATTAGTATCAGTTCTGAATTGAAGTTCAGGAGGTTTTACTCCTGCTGCAAGTCCTGCTTCCCATGTTTCAAGTATATTTACAAAATTTTTAGCATTTAATGTATTTCCAACAATAGATCCTGAATTTACTAATCTTCCAGCAGCATATATTGCTAAAAATAAAATAAAGCCGCCTGCAACAATTGCAAATAACCAATTAAAACCCATTTCAATTCCTTTTTTATTCCCGCTGTATATTGGAATTAAATATCCAGAATTTGCATATCTTTTTTTTATTCTCATGTTAAATATGATTAAGCTATTCTTACAAGACCATCATTAAATCCCTTTAAAATTTGAATTTCTATTCTTCCTCTTGAAGCAGGAATGCAATAAGGATTGCTGTCTTTTATTATTAAATCCAAATTCAAATGAGTTATTCCTTTTGTTGCTATGCAGGATTTTTCTCTTGGATAAAAAAACATATTATACCTGTTATCAAAACTTTGAAGCTTCATCCCAATATCAGAATAAGAACCTTTCATTGCTTTTGAAAAATTTGCAAAACAAACATATTTTATATTAGTTGGAAGTGCTGCCTCAAAAGGAAAACTGCTCTGTTGTTTATTGAATGCAACAGTGATTTCATCCTGAAAATTTTTTATAAATAATCCTACCTGTGAGCAATTCTTATAGTCTAGAAATTTAGTTATTGCATAAATCGCAACAATAAGAAATATAACAATTAAAAATATTGAGAATATCATTCCAAATCCCATTCCCAAAAATCCTTCTGCCTTCTTACTCACTCTCTTTTTCATACAAAAAGAAATAAAATATGATTAATAAATCTATCTTTGTAAAGCATATTTCTCTTAAACATAGGTTTAGTATCATCAAAATTTATCTGAGAAAGTCTTTTCATGAAAAGATTTCCATGTATTTCTAAATAATATAAATTATAAATCCCTTTTAGGTATAAATAAAATTAAGCTTATCATTTAAAACTAATACAATTTTAAAAAACGAGTGTGCGAGTTTTGAATATCTTTTATAGATACTGATATTTATTAATCAACTTTTTAACATATTCCTCACCTATTGATAACCATCTAAAAACCCAAAACTCTTTGAGTCCAACTTTCTCCATAGGTTTTTATTAAAAAGTTTCTAAAGTTCTGCATATCCTGAGCAGTTCTTATGCTATACAAAACATTATTTGGATAACTTACACCTGACATTGAAGGATTACTATTTAATTGAGCATATTTTTCCATAGATGTTTCAAGACTTTTTGCAAGATAGGCTTTGAATTGCTCTCCATCCTTACTATCTAAATAACCAGGATTTCTATCCTGAAGCATCATTCCAACAAGAGCAGGTTGTAAAGACGCAGCCATTATTTGTCCAACTACATAAGATTCCAATGTTTTCCCCTCTGTTTCTAATGTATATGCAGATATATCTTCAAAAGCATGAACAGCATCCTTATTAGCATGTACTCCTAGTAAATAAGTATCATAAAATGATTTTGTTCCTCCACCGACCTGCTCAAAAGCAGTTGCTTGCCATAGGCTTTTTGATAAATATGCATAAGCCTCTGCTTTTCTAATTCCAGTATTTCTAATTGCAACTTCCATTAAATTTCCATTATCATCAAATCCCTCTAAAAATACCCTATAGCCATCTGTTCTAGGGGAATAATCAGAATTAAATCCCCTAGCAGCGGTTCTATCATAATTAGCAAAATGAACTTCTTCATGGATTTTTGTACTGAGATCTCCACCACCACTATCTCTGCTACTTGTAAGTCTTTCAACAGAAGCAAGTATATCTTTATTTTTCGAAGTTACACCAGAATAATCTAATTTAACATTAGGTGTTAACTTTTTTATTTCTTCCCTTAATGTATCAGCATCAACACTAACTAATTCCCTTTGCTTTTCAAGACTCATCAATCTTAATCTGCTCTGCTCTTCCTTTGTTAAACTATGAAAATTTGCTCTTAAGGAAGCCATATTTCCTAACTGCATACTGACAAGTCCTTTTTCAAGTTCTTCTGCATTTCCAACACTTATACCATTTTTAGTAGTAACAACATCCCAATCATCAACTCTATTTTCAGAACTGTCTAATGTAACAACATGGATAAGAGGATTTTCATTTGAATCTGTAGAATCTTTAAATGGGCTTTCAACAAACATAGGCCCATTATATTTATCCTTGAAATTTTCTGTATAATGTAAAGCTTGTTTTCCAAAAATCATAATATATCCTCCGCCAGTAGAAGTTATTTTATAGGGAATTTTTCCATCTTCATCTATGTTTTCTATTACTAACTTTCCACCCTCTGTTCCACCAATTTTCTGCAAAATAACAACCTTATTTCCATCAATATTAAAAAAACTATTGCCTTCTAGAAATTGAACACTAGGACTAGAACTTCCAGCAGCAGCCCCAATAATTAATTTTTTATCACCAAGTGAAAGATATGCAAAATTAGTTTTATGTTCTTCACCATCAAAAAACAAATAATTTTTTACATCTTTGTTAGTTTTTTCACCAACTCGAAGTTTATTAATATCAAAATCACCATCAACAAAAAAAGCATCTTCTATTTCATCATAGTTCAACTGGAATTTATTATTTCCCAATTTACTTAGTTCATATTCCCTATCATTATCCCTTATTTTTATTTTGCTCACCTCATCAGAATACACATATTCTACCCTAACATCAGCATCCTTTGAATCAGGTATTTTTACAGGTTTCTCAATTACTAATTCCTGATTATCTGGAAGTTTTATTGTCACCCTATCATCTTTAAAAGTAACTTCAGAATTTTTTGGAGCTTTTATTTTTTTGTTGCCAAAACTATATTCAGAATCTCCTTCAACATTAAATCCTGCTTGAATAAGTTTTCCATTTTCATCAAATTCAAATTCACCATTTCTTAAAGAATCAAATGATTTTTTATTTTCAGCATCATTTTCATTATAATAATTTAAATTTCCTTCTTTAATTGAAACACTTGTTTTTTTATTCTCAGAACCAAGTTTAGTATTGCTTTTAACTTCATAATAATTTCCATTTAAATAATAACTTCCTTGTTTTGTAGATTCAAAATATGATTTAATAAGTTCTCCATTAGAATTAAAATAAAATCTTCCACCTGATTTTATATCTTTATAATCATAGAATTTCATTTTAACAGAATCCCTAAGAGATAATGAACCAGCTTCTTTAAATTCAATAAAAATTCCATCAGCCTGCTGTTTTATTTTAACATCCTTCATCTTGCCTATATAATTAATAGGATCTCCTTTTGCATTAACTCCTAAATATATTTGTTTTTCTTCATTTCCTATGTTTAATTCACCATTTGCATTAAAAGGCATTAAACTAGCTTTCATTATTCCTGTATTTTTATCCATTTCATAGACATAAATACCTCCTGCAGCAAGAATTCCAACTATGCTAAAGCATAAAACAATACAAATTAAAGCAATTGTAAAAATTCTCTTTTTCTTATTTTCCATGGGTTAATTAGTTTTAGAATATTAATAAAGATATTTATCTTCTTTTTTTCTTATTTCCACTTGTAAGATAATAGGCAATTAATGCAATTAATATTCCCAAAAGTATTATTACCAATATTAAAGAATAATCAGAGAACTTATTGTTAACAAGAGTATTTTCTTCATAAACAATTTCATCAATAAATGTATTATTATAAACCGAAGTATCAATATCTTCTTTTATCAAATTTAAGTTCTCATATTCTTGCTTGCTGTAAGTATTTGTAAATTCAATTAAACTATCACTTGTCAATTCATTTCCAAGATTATCATAGAGAATTATGTCTTTGGCATAGGGAGAATAAGGAATAAATATTTCAAAATCAAAATTATTTTTTTCAATCTTTCCACCACTAATTATTTCTCCTGTTTTATTATCAACAATATCAGAATATTGTTCTATTGGAACATTAAAATAAAATTCTTTTTCCCCAAGTTTAGCAACATAGGCTTCAGAATAATTAATAGTAGTTAAATCATAGTGAGAAAAAACAATTTCAATGTCCTTTATTGCTATGGAACTATCATTATAACTTATTTTAACATCATAATAAAATCCAGCATTTACCAATGAAATTAAAATAATAATATTCAAGCATATTAAAAAAATAATTATTTGTTTATTCATAGAAAATCACCTCTAAAAATAATAATCATTCCAAGAGTACCTACTGCTGCTTTTCCAGCTGCAATATATCTTTCCAATGAAGCAGAATCAGAAGGAAGTCCTGCTAAAGAAAATAGTCTTGATGCTTCTGATTGTGACATAAAACCATATTTAGTAAAAACAGCAATTCTTGCCCTGAATTTATCATGATATTTATAACCCTCGCTCAACCAATTTTTCCAAGGATCATCTCTGTATACCATTTCTGCAAATGTAGAAGTGTCTTCTGCAGAAGTATATCCATAGTCATAGGTATGAGGTCCTGTGTTTCCCCCTATTGCCCTCCATTCCTGATTAAACTTAGAATTATAACCAAATGTAAAATCATGTATATGTGTTAATTCATGCCTTATTATGCTTGGTCTAAATCCTCCATTTCCAACATTTATATAAAATACACCATCACTATCTGCAAGTCCAGACCAGCCAGTCCATCCATCCATTATTATAAATTGATTTAACCCCCATTTTTTAAAATTATTTGTAGGAATACCTGCAAAAATATCCATTAACATTTGGATATTTTTAAGGTCTTTTGTAACACCTGTTTTATCTACAATAGAAACTCCTGTGAATTTATTTAAACCAGCAAGAGTTTGATCATAATTATAGACAAGGCTATTTGAAAATCCAGAGAATAATCCCGGAGCTTTTTTTTGTTTATAATAATCTGGAACATGGGTTTTTATAAATTTAGGATCAGGCCCATATCCAAAATTATTCTGATTTCCAATACCCAACACATTCTTGTATTTTGAAATATCAAATTTTTGTCCATTAATTGTCTTATAGGGATGAACTTCTAATGGAGTTGAAAAACTATTTGCAGGAGATTTGCCAAATTCTTCTATAAGTCCGCCATTTGTGTTAAGATGAAGTTTGCCATCATCTGTATTAAAATAAACACTCTTTCCATCTTCATCCATTACAAATTGATTCAATGTTTCAACATTAGGAACTTTTCCTTCTTTTTCCCTGTTTTGTATTGAAATATAACTTCCTTCTGAATTTCCAAGAGGTCTCATTGTAAAATAATCAGATTTTTCAATCTTGACTCCAAAAGCATTATTTTCATCAAGTTTTACAGAAGGACCCCTGACATCAATATTACATCCAACTGTTAATTTACCCTTTTCCTTATTAATAGAAATATATCCTGCTTTTAAATCAGGTTTTATTTCACCATCATAAAAAATATAAGTTGGAACTTTTTCAGGATTTTTTACATTAATACTTCCAATTTTAGCATCAGAATCAAAGAAAAATCCTTCTTTGTATTTAAGAGTACCTGTAAATTTATCTCCATTTTCAAGAGTAAAACCTTTATCAGATTCATAGCTGAGGGTTATATCTTCGCTTGCATCAGTAACACTTTCTATTTTTAAAGGTTTTTCAAGCTTCATTTCTCCAACAGGTTTTATAGTAGCAACACCATCTTTGTAAATAACATCTGCTCCAGCAGGAACAAAAAATTCCTGATTTCCAAGCCTGTATTTCCCATTTTGAGATGGAGTAAAATAAGCTTCTTTCATATTTCCAGATTTATCAAAAATAAATTCATTTTTCTTAGTTCCATCAAGACTTCCATAGGTTCTAGAATCTCCCTTATAACTCACAGATAAAGTTCCACCACTTTTTACTTTAAAACTATTTAAATCACTGATTGTAGCAGGAGGTTCAACATTAGTTCCCCATGTAACAAGAACCTTGTCACTAAATTTAATCTGAGTACCTTCAATTAAAGGATCACTGATACTTGCTTCTGCAACAACAAAACTAATACCAATTATTATCAAAAAAGCAAAAAATAAACAATCAATTTTTTTCATTTTAATCATATTGATTTGCAAAATAAAATACATATTCCTCCCCATTTAAATCATTTTCAAGGTCATAAACTCCAAATATAACATCTCCATGATAATCCATCATATTAATATAGAGATTGTTTTCAATTGCAGTATCTGCTATGCAATCAAGACAAACATCACTGCTCTTCATCTGCATATCCATTATTTTTTTAATAGAATCATAGATTATTCCAAGCCTTATTTTAACACTAGTTTCAAAATCTTTAATTACATAGGTTTTATCTGCCTTTTTTATGCTCAAAGGATATTTTATTTTAAAATAAACACTATCATTCATAAATTCAACACTGGTATTCACTTCAGAACTTTTTACTTCATAATCAGGAAAATCTACAAAATTTTTTGTGCAAAGAAAAATAGCATCATTCATAAATTCACTTAATTCATTTTTAACTATTTCTTTTGAAGGCATATAATTTTGTTTATTGTAAAAATAATATGCTACTTTATTTTCAGTTGCAAGTTTAGGAACAATATAATATCCTCCAGAATCTCCGATGTAATAAACAGCATCATCTGCACTTTTTTTAATGCAATTTTCAACAAAATCATTAATAGGTTTTACTTCAGGAGGAACTGTATTTCCAATATCTAAAACATTTATTTTAAATAAAAGAAATATAAAAATAAATGCAATTATTGTTATTCCAATTATTACAAATATGCTTATCTGTCCTCTATTTAATTTAATCATGATTTATTTAATGCTCTTATATTTTTCCCAAGCATAATTACATTTAGAAGGAGAAGTACAATCAGTTTTTCTATTAATGTAAATATCATTATTAACAACAGCTATTTGTTCAACTTTGATATTTCCCCACGAGTTTGTGTTTACCTGGAATTGGCCATTGAAAACATATCCTTTTACTTTTTCTCCATTTGGAAGAGTTAATTCACCATAAACTCCATTAAAACTCTGTTGAGTTGGATATTTGATTCCTGATTTTGTTACAGCATCCTTATATGTTTTCTTTTCACTATCTTTTAATTTATCTCCTTTTGTAGGTTGATTGCTATTATTTGTAGTTTTATTAAATGGAATAACAGTACCATTTCCAAGTTTTGTATCTGGCTTAACAGGTTCAACCTTGACTTCAGCAGGTATTTTTTTTATTTCTTCTCTTAATTTATTAACATCAGAACCAACTAATTCTCTTTGTTTTTCAGGAGTTAAACTTTTTAATTTTTCCTGTTCTTCTTTTGTTAAACTATGGAAACTAGTTTTTATTGAAGTAACAACACCTTGTTTTGAAGTTGCCAATTGGTTTTCTAATTCTTTTGCATTTCCAGCTTTTATTCCATTATAAGAATCAAAAACAGCATCCCATTCACCAACCCTATTTCCAGTTTTATCTGTGGTAATAATCTGCATAGGAATACTTTCTTTTACTTTTGCATAATCAGCAAGAGGATTTTTAGTCAATAACATCGGCCCCTTATACTTGTCTTTAAGTTCTTCATTATATCTTATTGCCTTTTCTCCGAAAAACATATTATAACCTCCGCCCTTAGAAGTTACCTTAGGAATATTTCCAGTAGCTCCTTGTTCAATTGTCAAATATCCACCATCTTTTCCACCAATCTTCTGCATCATAACTAAATTTTTATCAGTAACTTTTAGAAATTCATTTCCAGGAAGGAATTGAACACTAGGACTATAATCTCCTTTTGCAGCTCCAATAATTAATTTTTTATCACCAAGTGAAAGATAGGTAGAATCAATTTCATGTTCTTTTCCATCAAAAAACAAATAAGTTTTTTCATCATTCTGGCTTTTTTCACCAACCCTAAGCCCCTTCATTTCAAACTTTCCATTAACATAAAAAGCATCTGCTTTTCCATCATAGTTCAACTGGAATTTTTCATTTCCTAATTTACTTATTTCATATTCTTTTCCATTATCCTTTATTTTTATTTTGTTTACATCATCTGCATATCTATACTCAACATTTACATCAGGATCTTTTGAATCAGGTATTTTTACAGGTTTTTCAACAGCAGAACTATAATCCTTTGGAAGTTGTATTGAAACCTTATTATCCTTAAAAATAACCTGTGAATCCTTTGGGATTTTTACCTTCTTATTTCCAAATATGTATTCAGAATCTTTTGAAACATTAAATTTAGCACTCACTAGTTTCTTATCTTTAAAACTAAAACTGTTCACCCCATTTAGATTTTTAAATTCTTGATTATTAAATTTTATAGAGCTAGCACCTCCTCCAAATGAGACTGTTTTTACATCTAAACTCTGATCTATAAAAGACATGACTACATTTTCCAGTACCACCTCATTATCATTAGTAAATCCTAATTTTGTTCCAATAGCTCCAGATATAAACGACTGTTCTTCAACAGCAAGAATCTGAACTAGAAATGCAAATAAAAATATATTGAAAAATAGTAGCAAAATAATTTGTTTAGTATTAAAATCATTTTTCATTTTTAATTAATTATATTTATTTACAAAATTAAATACAAATGCACTGTTATTAATTTTTGAATTTTCATCAGTGATTGTATAAATCATATCATCCTCATAATCAAGTGTTTTAATATAAACATCATTTTTTTTGCTAAGGTCATATAAACAACCAATGCAAATGCTTTCCCTGTCAATTTTTTGTTCATCTATTATTTGCTTAGCAATATCATAGACAAGACCTAATCTAACCTTGAATTCACTTTCAAAATTTTCAAGTTTGTAAACTTTTTCATTTTTTGTTATAGAAAGAGGATAAGTTACCTTAACACTAACTCTATCATTTTCTATTGTAACTCTTGAAGAAACTTCTCCTTCTTCTACTGAAAATTCAGGAAGTTGTGAAAATTCATTAACACAGAAACTAAGGTCATTATTAATATACTTGGATATTTCTTCTGCAACTTTTTCTTTTGAAGGCATATAATCTTCATTTTTGTAAATATAATATGCAATTTCCATTTCAATTGATTTTTCAGGAGTATCATAATATCCTCCTTTTTTACTCACATAATCAACAGCTCTGCTCAATGTGTCTCTAAGGCAAGTATCAACAGCAGAATAAACAGGATTAATATCCACAGGAACATTTTGTTTTATATTCAAAGGAGAAGTATCTTTAAAAACAAAATATAATCCTATGCTTCCTAGAAGCACTAACCCAATTATAATAAATGGCGTAATTTGCGAGCGTTTTGAATCAGGGAAAATTAAATTAGGTAACTGATTCGAAACGCGAGTTGAGAGTTTATTTATCATAGTTCAATTGCTTGCATTATTGGTTCGATTTTTGAAGGTCTTGCTATTATTGAACAAGTATTTGGATTTGGTTGATTATTATAATTATCCATGCATCTTATATAATAGTTTTGGTTGAATTTCCATTCAGTTGTATGTATTTTTCCATTAAAACTAGTCATTTTTATTCCAGATTCTATTTCAAAATTACAATTCTTTAGAGAATAACTACATTCAGCATTCTCATCAGTTATTATTTTTAATTCTCCAATATCCCTATAAACTCTTACAACAACAGGTTCTCTTTTATCAGTATCAACTTTGAAATTAGTGGAATTATAAGCACTATTTCCCCCTAAATCAACACACTTGAAGTAATAACTATAATTTCCAGAAATAAGATCCTGTCTTTGATTATGATGACTTGAACTTGTATTGGCAAATAAGATATAATCTTCCTCTTTAGCAGGATTACCTTTTGAATAATAACATAAAGCTTCTCCGTCTTTATATCCATTATCTGTTTCAATTGTTAAGAATACTGGAATTGTATCTGTTGAACCAGATATTGTACTTCCTCTTTCAGGAGTTATACTCATTATATTCAATGGCTGAGTTCCAATTACAACATAATGATAGCTTTGTTGATTCACATTCCTGTCACCTTCACTTGCAAAAGGCTGGTCTTTGCATCTGAAATAATAATCATTTTCTTTTCTGTCTTGTATTCCTGTTAAAACAGTTCTGCAAGTATAAACTAAATTATTATTCATTTCCCAAACATTTGTATCACAAGTCATATTATTCTCCATATAATCATATCTTATGTCTGTTCTGCTCCATCTGCACTCACTAGGTTCATTAACATAGACTTCTAAATTAAGTTTTGTTTGATTGAACAATATTGGTTTATTACTTTCTATATTTGTTCCAACTATTGCAGGAGCAGTTGTATCAGGTCCTTTTTGAACACAAAAATTAACTGAAAATGCATCCACATTAAAATTTCCATTTGCATCCCTGCATCTTATATAAAGAGTATATTCTCCATTATTTTTTAAAACAGGTGCAACAGCATTTATTGCATCAGGACCTGGAAGAGCTAATTTTTCAGTGTGATTATATGCATATAAATCATCACCTCCAACATAATAAGTCATGTCATCATATAAAGACTTAGAATTATTTGTTGCAGTTGTTGTTGTTAAAACATAATCAATCTTGCATTGTGAAGGTTCTCCAACACCAGTGCCAGTATCCAATGTCGTGAATGTGAATTCTAAAGGAGTATAAGCTTTTAAGCAACCATCACTAGATAATTGATTTTTTATAATAACTCCTGTAGCAGGAGGTCTTACAGCATTGTTAGGAACCCAGGTATGGTTTTTGCTAACTTTTGTCATTTTTATTATTGGTGAATTAACATCATTTGGATTTTTCCAAATGCATTTTTGTTGAGGAGTTCCAGCATTTATAATATCACAAGCCTGTCCAAGGCTCTTGCAAGTATATTCAGAACATTCTTTATAATTATTACACATTTGGCAATAATCTCCTCCAACAGGAGCTTGCCAAGGAAGACAACCAAACTCCACAACCTGAGTTGATTTCTTGTAATATGTTAATATAAAAATTATTGTAGCAACAGAAAGTCCAATTATGCTTGACCAAACAGGTCCTATGCCAAATCCTTCTGCTAATCCTGCAACAACACCTCCAATTGCTCCTGCAACACTTCCCCAAAGAGCTCCATTTTCTCCACCTGCTAAACTTCCTATTGTGCTAAAAATTCCAACACCAATTCCAGCTTTCATAATTATTGATTGAAAATTAATATTTCCAGTTCCCCATCCACCATTTATAGGATCACCAGTACCAGTACCAGTTCCCCCTGTTCCATCACCAGTATTTGTATTATCCGTGCCAACACCAGTTGAGTCTCCATTAGGATTATCATTGATAACAGTTCCACCTGGAATATTTGTATTTGTACCACTTCCAGGAATAGTTGTTCCTTCATTATTTCCCATGTCAGTTCCAGTTGGAGCACTTATAATATAGCTAAATGCAATAATTCCTAAAATAACATTTACAATCATAAAATATACCTTCAAGTTTTTTATCATATTTTTTTTCATTATGAATATTCCTCCAAACCATTTACAAATCCTTGTGTAATAGATTGTTTTTTACCATTTACTTTCCAAACATAACCATCATCAGTATATACTCCTGCAATATTTGAATATGCCCCGCAATCTCCAAGACTAACACAGATTTGATTCAAATCCATTACCCAACTAGGATTTAATGGTTCACAATTACTTTCACATGTTTTCTCTCCAAAAAAATCTTCTGTAAATTGAACAATTTGTTTTGAATTTCCAAGACTGCAAACAGCTTTTGCATCTCCACTACTCCAAAACTTTAATCCAGGAGGATAATATGGAAGACAGATTCCAGTTCCATTAGAGCCATTAGCTGTTTTCATTATTCCAGTTCCTATGCTTTCATTTACACCTTCAGCTTTTTCAACACTTGCATTTGAATTCTGACTTTTGCTTCCATCATAGAAATAATTAGGATTCCAGAAACAATCTCTCTTATCAAAATTTTCACAATCTTCCTGAGTGAATTGGTCTATGCAATCATTCCATCTATTGATTCTGCATCCAGCTTCTTGAAAGTTTCCATAGGCAGAACTCATTTTTTCTTCTTTGCAAACTTCATTTCTAAAATCTGCGCAAGGTTCTATTGTCTCTTCTCCTTGAACACAAACATGCCTGAAATGTCTGCTTCCAACTAAATCTCTTCCATTTCCAACTTCTCCTTGATAAACACACCAAGATTCCCCATTTCTATAACTATTTCCATTTTCAGTATTATAGCAATTCAAATCTTTACATATATAATCTCCATAGGTTGCTTTCCCTTTTCCACAAATGCTTCCAGTTATATAATTGCAATTTCCACATGTTGCAGAATTTTTATTTGCAGTGCTTGATTTATATCCACAAGATGCAGATTTTGGAACTATTTTTTTCCAATATGAAGAGTCTTTTGCATAGACTTTATTTGCATCATAAATATTTGCAGGATTTCCACAAGTATCTTTAAAATAAACTTCATCTCTTCCACTTAAACACATTGTTTCAGTAGTTGGGCCGCAATTAGCAGCTAATTCATCAGCAGTGCATAAATAATCTTTAAAAAATTCTGTTTTTGACATATTGCTGCTAGCTGTCCTATTTGTATCCAAACATTCTTGTCTAGTTATAAATCTGCAGGTTTTCTGTCCATCAGATTCATAAACACAAGCTCCTTTATCCTGGGAATATGCAGTCATGATACAATCAGCTTCATTTTTAATATCTTTTTTAAAATTAGTATTTAATCCATATAATGCAGAAATTTTTTTGCATCTTGTTAAAGTAGAAAAACTAGCCTGGTCACCTATAAGACAGCATCCAAGTGTACATTGAGGAACATTACACTTTGCATCTTCAACCCAAGTTCCTTCTGAAATCTGGCAGACTCTCTGAGGAGAATTTTCCATGCATAATCCTTCATCAGAGTCTATACAACATCCTAGTTTACAATAACTTGTAGAATCACAACTTGTAGGTGTTGCCCTATAAGATGATTGAGTCAGTTCATCAATAGAAGTATCGCAATTTGATTCAAGGGAATTTTGACACCATGCATCATTTTTTGTTTTTTCACAGCAAAAATTATAAGAAGGCCATTCTACTGTTTCACTTAGAATCATTGCAATAGAATAACTAATAAGTAAGCTAGCAAAAATTATTAATATTATTTTATTTTTCATAATTAATTTCCAGTTATTCCCGGAGGCCTTACAAGACTCCTTGTTGCAAACATGAATTTATCTTGACTATTTCTGTTTGTAAGTATGTATATTTTTGTTCCTTCACTTCTCATTTTCTTTTCAACTTTTAAATCAGGATGAGAATACATGTAATTCATTGTTTCACTATCACCATATCTTGCTTCCCAATTTGCAATAGAACTTCCTATTATAATAAAATCATATAAATTTGAAGCAACATCAATCTTAACTTGTTTATACAATTGTGTATTTTCTTTTGTAAGTTCAAGATTTATATTTCCAGTAATCTTTACATTATAAGGTATTAATTCTACTTTAATATTTGGTTTATCCATATAAGCAGTATATCCTTTTTGTTCATAACTCTGTCTTACTTCTTCCATGCAATCTAGAGCAGTGCTTTCAATAAAGATTTTTAATTCATTTTCTATTTCAGATTTAAGCATAGGTTTCTGCATGACACAGGGAGAATAATACTGATTAATATAACACATATAAGCTACCTTGCTTCCATTATACATATAGAAATTTTTAGGATCCATTTCTCCACCTTGCATGCTTATAATATCAATACCCTCTTTTGCAGTACTGCTCAAACATTTTTCCATTGCCAAGGAAGGAGATTCTTTTGCAAATATAGCAACAATATCTGATTTTTCTGTGAACAATAAAAATAACACAATTACAATGCAGAGTGCTAAAATAATAAATATAGTAATCTGACCTCGTTTAGATTCCGATTTCTTATTTAGAATTAAGCTGAATTCAAGTCTCTTTTTTTTATTATCCATGTTTTTTTATAATGATAAGTTTATTTATAAATTTATTCTAATATTGGTAAGTTTCAAAAGGACTTGCCATTATCCTAGGTCCAGGATTTCCAAATTCATCCCTGCACTCAATATAATATACAACTCCAAATGTCCATGGAGCAAAATGTTCTATTTTATCACTGGTTGTCATTTCAGTTCCATTACTAAAAACAAAATTCTTTTTTGTGCTATATCTGCATTGTGCAGGCTCATCAGTTGTTATTCTTAATCCACCATCATTGAAAACTCTTATTATAACAGGCCCCATACTATCAATTATTAATTTGAATAAAGTACTATTCTGTGCTTCATTTCCAGCAACATCCCAACAATCAAAAGTTATATTATAGTTTCCTCTTGGAGCACTAGTCCAATTATAATCATGTTTATTAGTATAATCCCCTGTAAAAAAATCCCTGTTATAATCAACTCGATTATCATACCATTGACATTTTGAATCTCCATTTTCAGCTCCACCCTTTGTTTCAACTTTTAATACAACAGAAGCAGGATCTTGTCCAGATATTATTTCTTGGCCATTAACAGGCCTGAAGTCAATTATAGTTAAAGGACTTTGGCTATGTTGAATTTCATATATATAACTTTGAGTCATATTGTTTCTTTCTTCAGAAAGATCTTGGCATCTTATGTAGAATTTTGTTGAATTAGTTACATTAAGGTTTGCAAAACAAGGCAATCCATATTCAACTCGTATTTCACTGGCATTAACACCAGGAATCATTAAACTTTCATAATCTGTTATAACATTTATACTGCAATTCATTTCATCATCCATATCATCAAAAGAAACATCTTCTATAGACCATCTGCATTGAGAAGGTTCATCAACATATGTGATTATAGTCATATTAGTGACATTATATTTTACATAACTTCCTGTATTAGGAGTAACTGTTCTGATAACAGGAGGTGTTAAATCAGGTCCTGGATTTACGCAACTTCTAATATGATATGGATTTGGATTTTGCCTTCCACTTGCAGTCTTGCATTTTACAAATATTTCTGTTTTTGTTAATTCTTCTATTTCAGCTTCTGTTAAATTACAAGGTTGACAAACCATTGTTTTTTTACCATCAACATATTGTTCTTTACAAGGGTTTTGAGTAGTATTGCATAATGTCTGTCCTGCAAAAGAATTTCTAACAGATTCTGGGCTTGGATACATTAAATCTAATTGATGGGCAGGTAGTATTTGTGCTCCTTTTAATCCAAATTCATAGAACATTTCTTCCCATTTTTTTGTAGGATCAGTATCAAATCTGCATTTTGCAAAAGGATCAACAGTTATTCCCATGTGTATCATTTTAAATGGATCAACACATTTTCCATCAAGAGTTCTTATTTCAAAACCATCTTGACTTATTTCAGTGTATTTATATCCCTGAGTTATAACACTATAAAATGGTTGTATCACTGGAAGAGATTCATTTTCTTCCAATGCTAAACATAATTCATCACTAGTCCCTTCATTTATAAATTTGCACAATTCACCTAAACTTTGACATCTGTATTTTGTGCAAGGAACATCTATTACATTGCATTTATTACAATCTGCATTTCCAGAAGGCCTTTCCCACATTCCACAATGGAAATCAATATACACAAACATTATCCACATTAATGCAAATAAATATGCAAGTAATGCTGCTAAAAATGCCATCATTATGCTTTGAGTTATAATATAGGCAATTAATCCAGCAAGCAATGCAGCAATCATTTCAAATCCTCCTGCTTTAATATCTTTTTGCACTATCTGCGCACTAATCGCAGCCCTAACACTTGAAAATGCATTAAAATAACTTCCAGCAGTAGTTGGATTTGATTGAACTTGGTTAAGTGAAGCTGGATCAAGAGAAGCATTGTCTTGGGAAATCATATACAAAAGTAAAGGAGATCCCATAGACCCTGCCACTTGATTAAGTTCAGCTTGAAATGCATAAGGATCAATTGTTGATTCTGCAACTTCTAATTGACTAAGAATATCCAAATATTCTGCTTCCAATGCCATGTATTCTGCAGAATATTGCTCTATACCTGCCTGATCTCCAGAATCTAATGCAGTTTGAAGATTTGCTTTTGCAATATTCATCTCTTTTTGAGTTTTTGCTAATTCTTCATTAAGTTGAGTTATATTTGTAGAACTATTCATGCTTAATTCATAGGTTTCTAAATTTGTTAAATTTTCATCATTTATTGAATTAAAAAATTCAAAAGTTCCAGGATCAGCAGGTTTTGTACCTGCTCTTGCTTTATAAAATCCAATATATCCAGGACCTAATGTATTAGGCGGCGCTTCTTCTTCTCCTGTTGATTTTGTTCCAATACCTCCCCCTGTCCATACATCAATATAATTTATCCAAGCTCCACAATCTCCAAGGCTTATGCAGAATTCATTCATTTCTTCTGTAAAATAATCAGTATGGCATTTACAATTATCCACACACCAGCATCCAAATATTCCGCATATCCATGTTTCAGTGCATCTTTGAGTAGCAATGCTGCATAAAGAATCTCCTGTAACAGTTACAGATTCTGATGTTTCATCATATAAATCAAATCCAGGAGGATATTCAGGAAGGCAAACATCAAATTTAAAACTTCCATCCATATCAATATGTTTTACCCAGCAATCTGGATTTTTAGGGCACTTCTCCAGCATTTCAGATGTACTTTTTTTAGCATTTAATTCCAAACATTTTCCCCAATTATTAAATCTGCATGCAGCCTGTGAAAATTCAGTTCCATCATTTGCTGTTGCAGTGCTTGCAACACAAATATTATTTCTATAATCTACACATGGTTCAGTTCTTTCTGTTCCAAAATAACAAACATGTCTTACATGCCTGCTTCCAGCAGGATCTTTTCCTCTTCCAATAACATTATCATATTCACACCAAGATTCTCCATTTTTTCTTTCAACTCCATCAATAACACAATCAATATCTTTGCAAATATATTTTTTAGAATCATCCTTACCACAATAAGTTCCAGAAAATAAATCACAATCCTGGGCAACCCCTTCATGATTATTACAAGAATCAAACCAATAAACATCATCTTTGCCTTCAATACATCCTTTATGGTCTTTTGCTTTGCATGTTGTATTCAAAGAAGGGTCTGAACAATATTTTCCACTCACATCAAAATTAGTAGCATTTCCAGTTCTAACAATGCAATCATCAAGTGTTGTATAGACACATGTTTTATTTTTTCCAGAATAAAATACACAAGCACCTTCCTTGCTTCCCTGAACAGAATATTTACACTGAACTTCATTTGTTAATTCAGGTTTCCATTCTTTTGGAATAGTTGGATTTTGAGAATTCGCTAAAAAATCACATTGAGCCTGAGTTGTCAATTGCGCATCACCACTTCCTAATTGACAACAGCCTAATCTGCAATTAGGGCCTGCACATTTTTTATCATTTCCATCAAAAGTTCCATTAAGATCAATGCATGTCCCTTTTGAAGAAACAGGATTACATATTCCATCCTTATTGCTTTGACAGCATCCTTTTTCACACCATCCAGCATCTACTTCAGAGCAATTTGACAAATATGTAACATAACTTGGATCAGATTTATCACAATTTATAGGTAAATCCATTTCACACCATTTTCCAGATTTTGTTTTAGAACAGCATATTAACTGAGTTTCTGCAGCAGAAATTTCTGTAGATTTATAGATTAAATATGAAAAAGCAAGTAATCCGATCATCAATGCAATTATTTGAAAACAACCAAGAGCAGCTGTTTTATAAATTTGAGAAGCAGTTTCAGTTGAATCTGTCTTTTTTTCTTCAGCTATAATTTCTTTATTATTAGAAGGATTAGTATAAGAATATATTAAATAGGAAAAAGCAAATAATCCTATTATTAATATAATTATCTCAAAATAACTTATGCACGCTTTATTCAACATTTGTTTTTCCTCTTTTGTTATATCTCTCATTTTTTCTATTTATACTTTTGGTTTTTAATATCCAGGTGGAAGTGGACAACTTCTTAATGCAAATTGATATCTATGTTCAGTTGCTCTTTCAGTTAAAACATAAATCCTATCAGATCTTCCAGTTATAGTTTCATTTATATCAAAACTAGGATTTATTATCATATAACCCAAGGAATCAAAATAACAATATTTTGCTTGTTGATTTGCAGCTTCCATGGCAATATCTGCAAAATCATATATAGGATGTAGCATATTTATTTTAAAATTATTAAAGTTTATTGTCCGGTCTTCACGAATTATTTGAAAATCTTTTTGTATTCTTATTTCAACATGTTTAGGATAAATATTTGTTGTTACCTTAATTCCAGGGGTATCAATAACATCTGTTGAGCTTTCTTTTAATTTAAATCTAAGTTTTTCAAAACAATCAGCTATCTTAGGAGTTATATACTCTGTTATTTCTCTTTGGATATGTTCAACTAATAATGGTCTTTGATAAGCACAAGGTTTGTAATTCTCTCCACTATAACAAATATAAACTATTTCATCATTCATAAATTGTACAGAATATCCAGGAGAAATATCTGCACCACTATTGCTTATTCTAGCAATAGCATCTTCAACAGCCATTCTAGTGCATGTTTCAATTGATCCTTGCGGATTTCTTTCATCAAAGATTTGAACAATTGGATTATCTTGGAATCTCCAAAATATAAAAATCAAAATTAAAACAACAATTATCAAAGCAAATATTATAAATATTGTTATTTGACTTTTTTTATTTTTCATTTTTCCACCATATCCAGGTTCCTTTTCCAGAACCCACTTGTTTACCTTTAATAGAATTTTCAGCCCTGAGATTAACAAGTCTGTAAAATATTTTTGTTCTTGTTACATTGGTTATAATTTTTTCTATTTCTCTTGTTTCAAGAGGCTCATAAGACTCTTTAATCAATTTAAGAATTCTATCACTCTCTTTGTCTTTTCCAATCCTCATATAAATAATTAGTATAATCTCTTTTTAAATATATCGATTAATACACTGAAAGATATATAGATTAATACACTGAAAGATGTATTAGTTAACTCATAGATGAATTAATACATAAATTCATAGATAGATTTATTGATTAATTTTTTGTAAAGAAAAATTTAATCTTCGTTCTCAACCCTTGGAGCAAGAATAAAACTTAGTTCCATGAAAGGAGTTTCAAAATTAAGTTTTAAAGGATAATCATTTGAAAAGTTTATTTTAACTTTATCAGTGGTCTTTGTTGCCTTTATCATTTTTTGAAGATATTCTAAAGAATATTTTGATTTTGCATCTTCTGCAACAATACTCACTTCATCTCCAAATTCAGACTTAAATGAGTTTAAAGAACCCTTTGCTTGTATTATAAATTTGTTTGATTCAGATATAAAAGAACAAGCATCTGCAACCACACTGCAGTCTTCAATTGCCTCTGAAAAATCAACAGAAGACATTTCTATTTTGCTGGCAAATTCTAAATTAGGAATCTCTTTTTCTTCTCCCTCAACATCAATTAATGCTAAACTAAACTCTCTTGTTATTTTATCTTTTATTTGTAGTTTAAGTTCATTTTCTTCTCTTGTAATAACTAAAATACTTCCACTATGTATCCTCTTAAGAACAGCCTTCAAATTTTCTAAATTAACTCCTAAAATTTCCTTTTCTTCAATTTCTAATTCTGAAAAAGCAGTATTTGGAAGTTTAAATGAAATCATAGCAACATTTGCAGGATCAATTGCAATTATTCTTAATCCTTCTTTACTAACTTTTAATCTGACTTCTAATACTAATTCAGATATAATACTTATAATCTCTGAAAATAGTTTTGGATGATCTAATTTTAATAACATAATTTTCTCTTTTTCCTCTTGTTCTAAAAATTGATTTTATTTTTAAATATTATTATAGTCTACCAACATCTATAGATTATCACCTATACCCTCTAATTTCATTCTTAAGTAACAAGACAATGATTATAAAACCCAAATACCTTCAAATTTTACCTTTTAATAAGGATTAATAATCTACAATGGAAAATAATTCTAAAACAGGAGAAAGGAGCTTTAAAGAAGATAGGGTAAGAAACATAGCCCTAATGTATTATTCATTGCCAGAAGTAAAAAAAGCATTATTTGATTTTTCAAAAAACAGAGAGTCAATTCCTAGATATTTTGAAGGCTTTGGAAAAAGACCAGATGCATTTCAATATGATTCTGATATTTTAGAATTTGTAAAAAAAGGAGCAACTTCTTTTCATTGCTCACAAGAGTTATGGAAAGACCCTCTTGAGATTTCAAATGAATTATCTAGAAAAGAATTTGATGAATTAAGAACTGGTTGGGATTTATTGATAGATATTGATTCTCCTTATTTAGAATACAGCAAGATTTATGCAGAAATTCTTGTGGATACACTAAGGTTTCATGGAATAAAAAATATAGGTGTAAAATTTTCAGGAAGTAAAGGCCTGCATGTAATAATACCTTGGAAAGCATTTCCAAAAGAAATCTATAATCAAAAAACAAAAGATATGTTTCCTGAATGGCCTAGAATAATTTGCCAATATTTAGGAGAGTTAATCCAACCAAAATTAACAGAAAAAATATTGAAAGATGAAAATCTTAGTCAAATTGCAAAAAAAACAGGAAGAAAAGAACAGGAACTAATGATAAGAGAATGCATCAATTGTAAAAGACAAGTCACTAAAAAATTTTTAAGTAATTGGCTATGTTCTTTCTGCAAAAATGAAATAACAACAACCGAGGGTATGTATAACAATAGAAGAAAACCAAAATGCCCTGAATGCAGAAAAGATCTAATAAAAAAATCAAAAGAAGAAATATATTCCTGTGAATTTTGTAAAACTGATTCTAGAAAAAATCCTTATTTATTTGAACAAAAAGAAAGAGTTGCAACAGAAAAACTTATTGATGCAGATCTTGTACTTGTTGCTCCAAGACACTTATTTAGAATGCCCTATTCTCTGCATGAAAAAACAGCCCTTGCATCAGTAGTTATTGATAAAGAAGAAATTAAAAGTTTTGATATTAAAAAAGCAAGGCCGTTAAATCTGCAAATAAAATCCTTTTATCCAGAATCAAAAGAAGAAGAAGCAAAAGAATTGCTTCTTCAGGCATTGGATTGGAGCGAACAAAATAAAAGAAAAGAAAAAATCAATAACTCAAGAATAAATTCTAATTTCAGCAGATTTAATTTTAATGATAATAAGGAAAATATAAAACCAGGAGATTTTAAAAAAACAATAATTCCAAACCCCTCTGAAGAAATATTCCCCCCATGTATAAAATTATTATTAAAAGGAGTTAAACAAGATGGCAGGAAAAGAGCCTTGTTTGTCTTAATAAATTTTTTTAAGTCTCTAGGATTAATAGATTCTGAGTTAGACAAAAGGATTTATGAGTGGAATGAAAAAAACTATCAGCCATTGAAAAATGGATATATTCAAAGCCAATTGACTTGGTTTAAAAGGAATAATTCCATGCTTCCCCCAAATTGTGATAAAACCCATTATAAGGATTTAGGAGTATGCCACCCAGATGAATTTTGCAGACAAATAAAAAATCCAGTTAATTATGCTGTTAAAAAATATTATAAAAGATTTTAATTAGATAAAAAATAAAAGTTTAAATACCTCAATATCTTAAATTTTCTATGGAACAAAAAAGAGTAGTATTATTTTTAATGTTTTTAGTGGTAGGCATTTTATTCTCTAGTTTAATATCTGCTGCAGAGATTACTCAAAGTTCTGAAGTTGATAGGGCCTATAGTTGCTTAATTAGCACAATTGGCAGTAATTGTTCAACAAGAAATGTTCAGTTAAATGCCTTTAATCTTCTTGCAATTTCCTATGATGAAAGTCTACAAGAAAAATGTAAGGCTTCTCTTATTTCTAAGAAAAATACCAATAATTGTTGGCCTTCAACAGAAGGTGGAAGTTGTGAAGTAAAACCAACTGCACTTTCAATAATAGCTTTGTTAAAAATAGATGTTGATGTTGAAAAAGAAATAAATTGGACTTTGAGCAAACAAAAATTAGAAAATAGTTTAACTTGGTTTTTGGAAATAGATACTGCTAACTATAGTAAATGCGATATAAATGGGCAGCCAATAATTCTTGGAGAAGACAAAAAGATTATTTCAGGATCTCCTGATGGTCTGGAAAGGACATATAATAACTATTGGTTTAAAATTAAAAAAATTGAAAAAAATTATACAATTTCCTGTGATAAAGCATTCACAACTACTCTGATGTATCAAAAGCCTTCTAATAGTGCATACTATGTTTCAAGTAATCCGCATTCTGCTTCTGCAGGAGATGATACAGTTGAAAAAGTAGAATCTTATTGTTTTGGAACAGGTTCTGTATGCGAATATGAATCAAGCATTTGGGCAACACTTGCTTTATTAAAATATGGAAAAGATATTTCCCCCTATATGCCCTATTTATCAGCAATGTCAGATGATCCAAAAAATCAAGATTATCTTCCATCTGCATTTTTATTAATGATAACTGGAATGAGTGAATATGAAGAAGAATTAAAAAGCCTTCAAAAAGAAGGAAGATATTGGGGGGAAGGAGCACTTTCATTAGAACAAACTCCTCTTGCAGTTGCAGCATTAATATCTGGAAATGCAGGAGGTTCTTTAGAAGTAAGTGAAGCTCAAAAATATATTATAGGAAAACAAGATAAAGCAACAGGTTGCTGGCAAGAGGATAAAACTTCCTATATACTCTATTTGATGTGGCCAAAATCTCCAACAACAGTTACTCCTCCTGGAACAAACATAACTACACCAATGACCTGCGAAGAAAGAAGTTATTCCTGTGTTCCTTCAACAAGATGTGAATTAGCTAACCAGGCATCAGGATATGAATGCAGTGGTTTTGCAGAAATTTGCTGTAAAAGTCCAATGGCAGAAGCTTCTTGTAAAGAACAAGGAGGAGAAGCCTGTGATTCTACTGAAGAGTGTTCAGGAGAAGTAGTAACTACAGATGATGAACCTAATTGTTGTTTACAGAGTTGCATTTTACGAGAAGAACCATTACCTCAATGCCCTACAACAGGAGATTTCCTATGTAAAAGTAAATGTTCTACAGAAGAAACACCTTCAAGTATTTATGCATGCTCAGGAAATATGCAGTGTTGCAGTAAAATTATTACGACTACAGGAAAAAATAATCTATGGCTTATAATCCTTTTAATAATACTAATAATATTGGTTATTCTTGCAATAATACTTAGAAATCAATTGCAAATATGGTGGTTTAGAATTAAGAATGGATTTTCATCTAAAAAAGGACCTCCACCAACAACAAGATTTTCACCATCTCCTCCATTTAGGCCTGTTCCTCCAAGACAATTAGTTCAGAGGCCGCAGAATCCTAGAATGTATGGTCGTATGCCTATTTCAAGACCAAGTGAAAAAGATAAAGAATTTGAAGAGACAATGAAAAGATTAAAGGACATAAGCAAATAATTTTATTTTTAACTATTAAACTTTGTTAGCTCCTAAAAATCTTCATGTACGAAGATTTAAAATAAATTTTACACTAATAATAAGAATTGTGATTTATAGGTTATTTATTTTTCAATATGATATTCTAAAATATTCATACATTCTAGTTTATAGTTAAATTTAAAACATCTGATTTATTATTTTATCTATGGACATTAAAAAGAGGCAAATCTTCATTTTTCTATCATTAATGATATTTTTAATTTTAATTTTTATCCAACTTACATTATCATTAGAAATAAAAATGTCAAAAGATTCCTATCAACCAAGAGAAACCCTTCAAGCAGAAATATCTGGAAATTTTATCTCATTAAAATCAGAAAATATAATGATATATAAAGAAAATAAAGTTCATTCAGAGCCAATAATCCAGGGTTTAACAAAACAAGACAGAGTATATTATTACTATGCTGTTCTACCGAATCAAGAAGGAAATTTTTCTTTAAGAATAGAAAATGCAGAATACATAAAATCAGGAGATATTGTTTCAGATACAATAATAAAAAATTTTACAATAAAACAGACAAATGAATCTTCTCAATCAATAAATCCAGGTTTTATATTCACTAAAAAAGATTTCTCTATAAAAGTAAAGGCATTGAATAAAGATCAAGATATATCTATATCCTTTGAGAACTATACCTACAACATATTCTTATTTGAAGAATTTGAAGAATTAGTTCCATTTTCAATTGCAGGAATTACAACAAAAAAATCCATTTTAAAAATAGGAAACTATAATATTCCAGTTTTTATTGTGAACAATATTACAGAGAATATTACAAATCAATCATCACCTATTTCTCAAATAGATTTTTCAATAGATAATCTAAACGCTATAATTTTTACAAATAGGACATATTTTTTTAGTTTTTATCTAGAAAATACTGGAGAAGCTAATCTGACAAATATAAATCTAACAAATAGTTTTAATGCAACAATCATTCCCTCAAAAATAGATTCTTTGAAAACACAGGAAAAAGCTCAGGTTAATTTAACAATATTCATCAAAGAAAAACAGAAAAAGAATATCTCAGGAGAAATAACTGCAAAAATTGAAAATTATTCTTTTTCAATTCCAGTATATTTTGAAATAACTGAGAATTTATCTAAAGTAACTCTTCCTGGAATAAATAATACAAATACCTTAAGTTGCAAGAATATAGGAAAAATATGCTTAGAAGATGAAGAATGCAAAGGACAATTAACTCCAAGTTTAGAAGCTGCCTGTTGTATTGGTGAATGTGTAAAAAAGAAAACATCTTCATCAGGAAACTGGATTTATGGAGTAATAATCCTTATAATTGTCTTAGCAGTAGTAGGATTTGTATTCTGGAAATACAAGCAGAAAAATCCAAGGTCAAAAACAATGGATGAAATAGTAAAGCAAAAAGTTGATTTAAAAAAGATAAATAGAAACAGACCAGGGCATGTTGAAGAAGATGAAGGAGAGTATTAAAAATTTTATTTCTTTTTCTTCTTAGATTTTCCAGCTTTCAAACTTTCCTTATTGTTTTTTTCTACCTTGTTTTCTTCTTTGTTATCTTCAATACTCTTAATTCCAAGTCTGTTAATAAAACCAGGATCAACTTCTTTTAATCTTTTCAAAAACATTTCTCTTTCACCTGAAAGTCCTTTTGTAACCTCTTCATACTTATGCAATTTCATTGCAAGCTCAGAAATTATAGAACCAAGTTCAAAATTATTAAAAACAAGTTCTTCAGGTTCAATTATTTCAATGTGTGACGGAAACATATTAAAGACTATTGAAAATAATAATCCCAGATTATCAACTAAAACCTCGACTTCTGCAAATGTTGTAAATAAGCCTGCTACATCTTCTATTGGTTTTGGTTCATGGATTTTTTTACTAACTATTTCTATTCCATTGACTTTATCAAACCCATCTAAAAATTTATTCATACCCTCAACAATGTATTCAGGAGGCCTTCCCATTATTTCAAATATCAGCATAGCCCTTATTTTTTCATTTCTCATGCAATAAAATAAAACTCAGGGTTTTTATATGTTTGTCTAAGAATTATTAGCAATTATTTTTTGTAATTATCATTAATGTGATAAGCAGGAAAAGTTACACAAGCAATTTATAATATGTGCATAATATCCTAACTTAAAATCTGAACCTGTGAAGATTTAAACTAATTATTGCACTAATAAAATAAAGAACTATTGTATCGCAATGTGTAATTAGAATATATTGCTTTTTATTTGTTTTACAAATACAATTATTATTCCCTAAATTCTATGTTCTAACACACCCACTAATAAAAATACTATCACATTACTAAACTCCTTTATCTTAAGGTATATTCAACAAATCACCATCAATATCTTTATCAATATTATTCAAATTGAAAAATTGTGCAAATCTCTTGCCTTTTGTCCTAACTATTTCAAGATTAGCAACCCAGTTCTTTCCAGAATCTTCTAAATCACTTGGTTTTAAAAAAAACCATCCAAGTCTGTTGATCCTTATTGCAATAACAGGTTCTAACCCAAAAATTTCAGAAAAAACCATAAAATTATTCATCTGCTCCTTTGTGATATATTTTGAAGTTTTTTTAGTGGATTTAGCTTCAATAGCATATTTTCCACCAACCTTACCAACAAGAAGATCGCAATCAGAATTCTCCATTACACCGCTTCCAGCAACTCTAACAGCTCTAAAATGATTATCTACAAACATTTGTAATAATTCTCTTTCAGCCTTGCTTCCTTTTGATTTATTTGACATTTCTTGTTTTTGAAATGGCAAAGATTGAAAATCTTTGATTTTCAAGATTGCTCATTTTATCACCTTTTAAGTAGGTTAATAAATGCAATTGGCATTTTATAAATCTTGTTGAATTTTTAATAAAAATTAGAAACATAATTCATATTGTTTAAATTTATTCTTTAACAAAGATTTTTGAATTCTATCTTAGAATATGTAAGTTTTGGATAACTAATTGATAATATGCGCTATTGATAACTAAGAAGTTTTTGCCTTGGATTTTGAACAGGCAAAAAGTTTATGTGATAAATTTTAGAACTTCTTTTCCTTAACAAATTTAATATAAACAACAGCGATTATTGCTCCAATTGTATTAAATACAATGTCCCACATTGTATTATTATAACCACCAACACCTGTTTTTGGTAAAGTTAAAACTAAAATAAATTCTACAATTTCATTAAAAGCACCTAAACCCATTCCAATTAAAACAAGAAAAATAATCATAGACAAATTTAATTTTTCTTTTTTTAAACTAGGCTTTAAAATATAATAAGAAGCAAGAGTTGCAAAACCAAATCCAAAACAATGAACAAGCATGTCATATCTTAAAAAAGGCAATATCCAATAAGTATACAAAACACCATCACCTACTCGTAAATAACCACCCAACATATGTAGCAACCCCCATATTGACACTCCAATTAAAACTCCTTCACTAAAATTATACTTGGAATTCAACCATCCAATCAATATCATAAAGAATACTAAAACACTAACATACATAATAAATTCATAATTTACTTTCTGCATATAAAAAATCCCAAATAGGATAATATAGATTATTGAAAAAATTAGGATTCCTAATTTTATTTTTGTTATATTTTTAAATTTCATCTTATATTAATTAATGTAAAACTCAGATTATATCTGTGAGATTAGTTATCACATTACTGATTTCATTCCCTATATCGATTTACAATCATTCCAGCAGCAACTATTACAAGAACAACAGGTATCCAAGGAATATTAATTGTTATAACCCTAAGTTCATTAAGTAACCATATCAATCCTACAACAAGTAAAATTACTGCAAATGTTGGAAACTTTCTTTTCTTTTTAAAAAATGTCATTTTTTATTTTACCTCCTTTTGTTTTATTTCTTATTATAAGAGTTCTTTTTGAATCCTGTTCTACCCGAGGACTCTTTTAAGAGGGCTCTACAAATCTCTTGCAAGCAAAGTTCTTCTTTGATTTGCTTTTGCTCTTTCAATTCCTTTTCTTAACATTCCCTCAACCTTTCTCTCAAGCTCTTTTTCAACTTCTTCAGCAACACTTGTTATCTGATTATCATTATCAAGTTTTTTCACAACTTCCCTTATTTTTGATTTTATTATTAGTGTCATAATATACCTTTTTTTCTTATTATTCTAATCCAATATCGTTTTTAATTCTTTTCATAGCTTCAATGGCTACTTCAAAAAATTCATCAAGACTTATTCCAAGGTTCTCAGCCTCTTTTACTATATCTCTACTGATTGCAGCTGCAAATCTTTTATCCTTGAATTTCTTTTTTAATCCGCTAACATCCATATCACTTATTTTTTTGCCTCTCATCAATGCATATGCATGAATCAATCCAGTTATTGTCTCACTTGCAGCAAGAGCATACTCAATTTTCTTCTCTCTCTTTTTATCTTTTAATCCAGCACATTCAAATCCACACCCATGAGAAACAATATTATTAATGAATTCATCATCAAATCCTTGTTCTCTTAATATTTCAGGAGCCTTTGTCAAATGCTCAACTGAATTATTTTTAGTTATTCCCCAATCAATGTCATGCAGCAGTCCAAGCATTGCAAAATATTCTTCGTCTTCACCTAATTTTTTAGCAAGTTCTTTCATAACAGCTTCGCTTTCTAAAAAATGATTCCAATCAGAAACATCAGAATTATATCTTTTTAAAAGTTCAATTGCCTGTTCTCTATTGATAGGTAGTTGCATGATAAAAATTATATTAAGTAGTATAAATAGATTGTGAAGATTATTTCTTCTTAACCTTATCAACTTTTTTTGCAGCATTTCCAACCATTTTATCTATTTTTTCTTCAACTTTAGTTTCTTTTTTCTCTTTTTGAGTCTTGTTTTCTTTTTTCTCTTCAAAACCTTGTTTTGAACTTATTTTCTCTTTTACAAAAGGGCTCTCTATTCTCATGAATGGAAATAATATAACATCCCTTATTGATTCTTGTCCTGTTAATAATATCACCATTCTATCAATCCCAATACCCAATCCACCTGTAGGAGGCATTCCTGTTTCAATAGCATTGATAAAGTCTTCATCAAGAGGATTTGCCTCATCATTGCCTTCCTTAAGCATTTTTTGCTGTTCTTCTAATAATTTTCTTTGCATAATTGGGTCATTTAATTCAGTATAGGCATTTGCAAGTTCAGTGCCCATGCAAAAGGGTTCAAATCTTTCAATTAACCTATTGGTTTTATCATTTCTATGCAATTTGCATAAAGGAGTTGTTTCAACAGGATGGTCTGTTATAAAAATTGGCTGTTCTAGTTTTTCTTCGCAAAAATGTTCAAAAACACCCTGAACCATCCATCCCCAAGATTCATATTTAATTTCAACATGATTTTTCTTAACAAATTCTTTTAATTCTTTTTCATTCATTTTTAATACATCAATTCCTGCAAATTTTTTTATTGCTTCAGCCATTGTCATTCTTTTCCATGGTTTTTTAAAATCTATTTCCTTGCCTTTAAAACTGACTTTTGTTGTATTATTTGCTTTTAAACAAGCATTTACATACAAATCTTCTGTTAATTCCATCATATCATTATAATCAGCATAGGCTTGATATATTTCTATCATAGTAAACTCAGGATTATGCCATCTGTCAATACCTTCATTTCTAAAATTTCTTGCAATAGTAAATACTTTATCATAACCTCCAACAATTAATCTTTTTAAATAAAGTTCAGGAGAAACAGCAAGATATAATTTCATATCAAGTGCATTAAGATAGGTTTCAAATGGTTTTGCACTAGCTCCCCCATATAATGGTTGAAGATAAGGAGTATCTGTTTCAACAAAACCTTTTTTCTTTAACAACTCCCTTATAGAGTCTATTATTATACTTCTTTTTTCAAATACTTTCTTAACTTCAGGATTCATTATCAAATCTAAATATCTTTTTCTATATCTTTCTTCTTTATCAGAAATTCCATGCCATTTTTCAGGTAAAGGAAGTAGGGATTTAGAAAGAACAACAATCTTTTTTGATAAAACAGAAACTTCTCCGGTTCTTGTTTTCATTACAATTCCTTCACATCCAATAAAATCTCCAATATCAACATATCTTTTAAATAATTCAAAACTCCCATCTTCAGTTTCTTTCTTTTGTAAAATTACCTGTACTTTTCCTCTAGAATCTTGCAAAGTAACAAATATCAATTTACCTAAATCTCTTTTAGTCATCACCCTTCCAGCAATCTTAACATAATCTTTTGCCCTTTCATCATTCTTTAATTTAGAATGCTTTTCTTTAATTTCACTAGAATAATTTTTAGGTTCATATTTATGAGGATAAGAATCAATTCCTTTCTTTCTTAGTTCCTCTATTTTCTTTAGTCTTTCACCAACAATCAAATCTTCTCTTCCCATGTTATATATTATTCTCCAAATTATTCTTTATTTTTAATATTTGTTCTTTTAAAATAGGAATATCATTTTTTAAAACTTCCCAGATTAAGTTAAAATCAACACAAAAATATTGATTAGTAACTTTATCTTTAATTCCTATAAATTCTTCCCAGTTAGTATTTTTATATCTATCTTTTGTATCTTTTGATAAACTTCTAAGGGTCTCGGCTATAATATCTAATCTTCTTATGTTAGCATCTCTAATATCTTTATTTTTTAAAAATTTATCCTTAGAAATATTATTTATTGATTCTTCAATATCTTTAATAATATCCAAAATATAATTAAGATAGGGCAAATCTAAATGGAAAGTCATATTATTCTTATCTCATCAGAGAGTATGTATTTTTTTAAATGAGTATTAATTCCATTATAACTAATCAAATCTACCTTTATACCAAGTTCTTTTTCAAGTTCTAAATTTAGTCCAACAAATTTCAATCCCATGCCTTCTACAGGTTCAATTAAAATATCAATATCACTTCCTTCTTTTTGCTCTCCTCGTGCATAACTACCAAAGATTCCTGCTTTTTTTATCCCTTTTTTTCTTAATATTTCAATTATTTTCGGCTTTAATTTTTCAATTTCACTTTCTTTGGAATTTTGTTTTTTCATAATTATTAAGAATAAAACATGGTTTAAATAAATTACTATATCAACGGAAATAAATTTTCCCCATAATTTAAAAATTAACTTAATAAAATATCTTAAAAATTATTTATAACAAATAATTAATGTTGTACATATGTTGTAGAGCTAGGTGGTATAGTAACATTATACTGGCTTGCCAGAGCTTCTAAATCAATATTACATTTTTCAGCAAGTTCTTCTACATCATCAATATCATCTAATTCACATTCTTCATAGATAACTTCTAATGTAGGAAGAATTGCAGCAATTTCAGTAGCTATTCTTTGAGCCATTGCCTGTATTTCCGCCTGACTTTGGTTAAAAATAATCATTGTGTTTAATGTGCTTATATCAGTTATAACCATATTAACCTGAGCCTTCAATAGATTTATTTCTCTGACTTGTCCAGGACAGCACACAGTAAGATTATTTATTAAACTATCAATTATCTTTATAGTCTTATCAAGATTAGCAACAACTTCATCATTTAATGCTCTTCTTAAATCATTTACAGCCTTTTTTATATCATTTGTATGATTTGCAATATATTTTAAAGCATCAACTCTTATTTGATTAATTTGTTGAATAGAAGTTGCATTTTGTATTTTTAATTCATAATTTTCTAAAGAAACAATAATCTTATCAATGTCGTTATTAATCAAAACCTTATCACTTTCATCAATTGGAGCACTAGAAACATTTTGTTTAAAAGCTTCTAAAGACGCAATTTTTTTGTCAAGATTTTTTATTATAGCCTCTTTTGTATTATTTAAGGCAGTTGAATTATTAGGGTTAGTTGTATTTGTTCCCCCAGCACTCCCCCTAACAGCAGCAGATGCAATAGCACAAAAACTTATTATAAATAAAAATAATAATATACTTACAATTATTTTTCTTTCTATTTTCATTATAAATCCTCTTCCCATTCAATATCTTTTACAACATTTGCCTGGTTTATCACCTTTAAATTTTGCTCTTGAATAGCTCTTAATGTGCTTAATCTTTGTTGTGTTCTTGGAGAAATAGTAGTGCCGTTTACAACTTTATCAGTATAATTAACCTGATTTTGAGTATTTCTATTTGCTAAAGAATCTTTAACATCTGTAGAAGAAGGTTTTTTATTAGATAATAATTCTATTGTCCCAAAAACTATCAAACCAACAATTATAACAACAACTGCAACAACCAAAATTTTATTCATTGTAATTCCTCTTTATAAAAAATAATCTACTAAGGTATTTAAATATTTCTATTCTTTTTTGTTTTTTTAACAAAAATATATAAATCAAGTTAATCTAAATTCATCATGAAAAAGAGGAAAAATTTGAATTATTTATTTTTAATATTAACAATATTTATAATTTTAATATTATTTTTTTATTTTAGCAAATCAGCATTTATATCCGGTAATGCCATCTATACTACATATTCGTGCACAGATAGCGATGGTGGAAAAAATTATACAACAACTGGTATTGTTAATTACACAAATCTATTTTCAAAACAATCCTTAAAAGATAAATGTTCAAGCAATCATAATCTAATAGAATATTTTTGTCAAAATAATAAAATATCTTTTACAAACTATAATTGTGGTACTGATAATGTTTGTGTTGGCGGAAAATGCCAGAAAAAACAATGCAAATATTCCCAACCATATCCAAATCCACAAAATTCATCTTATAATGGAGATCATGGAGATAGTGGTAATCAAGATAGGCAATTTTGTGATGGTCCTGAATTTGCACCAAAATTAAATTGGTCGGTTATAGATGGAACTGTAGTTTTCCAACCAATATCTGTCTCAGCAAATGGAACTCAGTTATATGCAACAATAATGCATACTGATATTCCAACTTTATATGCAATTGATACTAAATCCGGAAAAATAAACTGGTCAAGAGATTATAGTGCTTCAGCAGCATTTGTAACCCCCCTGTCTGATGAAACTGGTTATGTTTATCTTGTTGGAAAAAAGAAAACTTCTTTAGAAAATGTTACTAGTATTTTTTGCCTTTATCCCAATGGTACTGAAAAATGGGAAACTCCTCTTAAGGTTAATTCAACAGAAATAGTGGCAGGAAGAGCACCAGGTGGAATTCATTTTACAGCTTCTGGTAAAATCGCAACAGTAACAAATGATGGATTGATATTCATATTAGAAAGAAATGGAAGAATTGTTTCAGTATATAATATTCCTCAAAAACTCGGTTTTGTAACTCCAAAAAGTTCAGGTTCTAATACTTCTAAAAATTCTTTTAGTTCAATTAATGATAAAAAAGTTAATGATAAGAATAATTCAAGGGGCATAATGGCAAGATTTGAAAAAATATTAGGTTCAGGAGCAACAAGTATTCTAAGTGTATTAGACACTTCCTACTATTGTGACAATACAATAGCAGTTTCATTGAAAAATCAGTTATTTGTTATTGGCGGAGGAACAGATGAAAATACAAGTGCACTAATAGCATTTAATTTCAACGATTTAACAAATTCAATAGAATTTACTTGGTATATGCCATTCAATGGAGACAGTGGAACTTCTCCTTCAATAAATAGAAATGGAGATGCACTTGCAATTGAAGGGGGCGTAGAAAACAATGTAGACATGTTCTACATAAACATTGATAAGTGCAATAAAAATATTGATTCAGATTCTAGACCTGAAATTTGCAAAGAATCTTGGAAATATCATTATCTTGGAAGTGGTTCAGGAGGATCTTTAGGATTTGATGAAAATGGAGTAGTTTATTTTTGGGATTCATCTTTAAAACCAGAAGATCCTGATTTTTATGCAATAGCAGATAGTAATGGAACACCAAAAGTTCTATGGAAAAAAAGCTATGCAAACAGCAATTTGAATGTGCAATTCACATCACTTGCAACTGTTCTTAACAATGAAATACTTGGAACAATAACAACCTTTGACCCCCTAATTAATACTGGTAGTCTTTATACTTTATATAAAAGTTCAAAAGATGAATTAGTTGGAATTGATAGGTATACTGGAGAAATCTTATGGAGAACTTATGCAGATGATGATTCTATTAATGCTCCAATAGTTGGAACAGATGGAGATATTTATTTACCCTATTTTGGAATGGCAGATATAGTTAGTTTAAATGCAAGTGAATTCCATGGGGGAATTAGGAAATATATTGTTTAAAAAATCAAAAAATCTTACAACTTGCTTATTTTAAAACCTTCAAAACCCTGATTTTTTATTTCATTAACTTCAATACTTCTGACAATTGCATGTTTTGTTCCTGCTTTGCACACATCCAACATCTGCCTGACTTTTTCATCAACACCTTCCATAACAACTTCAACTCTTCCATCATCCATGTTTCTTACAAAACCTCTTACTCCAATAGCATTTCCCTGCTCTTCTAGATATTTTCTAAACATGACTCCCTGCACAGTTCCAGATATGTAAACTCTAATTGATTTCATGAATATTCATAGAATAAGAATTATTTAAGGTTTGTTATAGTAAATTTATTCAATAGTTTTCTATTATAATAATGTTTATAAATTAAAAGTATTCTTTTATTAAATGACACAAAAAGAATCTGATTTAGTATTATTAGCTCAGCTAAATGAACGGTTAGGTCAAGGTTTAAGAGATGCATCTTTTGCTGTTGCAACAGATAAACAACCTGCAAAAGTAAGAGCATTTAATAATTCAATAGAAGCAACACTATATGCTGGGGGTGTTGTAACAGTTCAATCACCAAGATCACCTAGAGTAGACATCAGGCTTGTTGATCCTCTTGATCCTAGTTTTTGTTTAGCTCCTAAAGGAGCAATCTATGAAATAACTACTTGTAAACCTATTGAAGGTGGTCCATTAGAAGCATTAAATTATCATATTGCTACAATCTATGTAACTAGCGAGGGCTTAGCTTTAAATTATGCTGGAGCAAGTAGGGCTGCAGAATTAATAAGAACAGGGAAAGTTAAATTGCCTGAATAAATTTTATTCAATGCCCCTTCTATCCAACTCATTTTGAACAATAGTTAAAGTCTGTGAAGCAAAATACATAGTATTTCCAACACTAACTTTTTTTATATTGACTTTTTTAAGTTTTTTCATTTCAAATTTAGGAATTCCTTCATGGTCCCCTAAAACAAAAACAGGATTTTCACCAATTTCTACAGTTCTTATGTCCTCTCCTTTTTTATCAAGAAGATAAACAGTACTTTCTTCTCCTAATTCTTTTATTACATCAATAAAACTCTTTTTTTCAATAAAATAACCAGGAAGAACCTCATTTTTAATTCCCTGTTTATATTTGTAAAGAAGTTTTTTAATTAATCCTGCAACATCTTTCTTGCTTATGTCTCTTTCATTTTCATCATCATCAGGATGTAGTTTTATTCCAGGAAAAAGTTCAAGATGCTTTGGAGCATCAGGAGGTCCATTAAAAATAAGGTGCAATTTAACATTGTTCCTCATATGATTTGAAATAAAAAATGCCATGATAACAATCTGGCATGCAATATCCATTCTTCCAGCTTTCATTAAATCATCTCCAAAATTGCCAGTTGTTCTTGCTTTTTGCGAAAAATATACAATATGTCTCATAAATATAATTAGAAAAAATAGGTTTATAGAATTAATGGTTAGAAAAAGTTTTGTGTTATCCCGAAACTATTTCATAAGGCTGGTTTAGTCAGGTCTATGAAATTGACACAAGCTAAGCTAACAGAGACACTTAGAAAGCTAGCTGATGGCAAGACAGTTTATCAAGCAAGAAAGACAGCGGGAATAAGCGTGAGAAGAGTCTATCAAGTGAAGGAGGCATTTGATAAAACAGGAGAACTTCCGTCTATCGGAAAGTATGCTGGTCGTCCTCGAAAAGCCTTTGATGAATGGGAAATTAAAATAGTAAAACAAGCCTATGAAAAATATAGAGTATCAGCAGATACTCTAGAAAGATTGATTGATAGAGATTACAAAAAGCACATAGGCCATAACAGAATCCATCAGATTCTGGTCTATCTCGGATATGCCAAAAAGAAGGTCGGAAAGGACATCAGGAAGAAGAAATGGGTAAGATATGAACGAAGACATAGTCTAACAGCAGTTCACATTGATTGGCATTATTGCAAAGGAACTTGGGTGTTTGGTGTTGAAGATGACGCAAGCAGAAAACTGCTTGCTTTGATTGAGACTAAAAAAGAATCAACAAATAACTCAATAATTGGAATGGACTTGGCTTTAGAACATGGACAAATAAAACAATGCATAAGTGATCATGGTTCTACTTTCACAAGTAATTTTACCGACGCAGATTCAAGGTTTAGAGATTATCTTAAATCAAAAAGCATTAAGCAAATACTTTGCAAGGTTAAGCATCCGCAAAGCAATGGGAAGATAGAGAAATGGTTTCAGGCTTATGATAATCACAGGAAGGCATACAAAACTAAAAAAGAATTTATGTTTTGGTATAATGATTTGAAACCGCATAGGTCTTTAAAGTTTGATGAACTTGAAACACCATCAGAGGCATTCATAAGGAAACTTAAAAAATGAAGAATCAGAAAAATGTATCGTTGGGAAATAATAACGGGATACTACAGAAAAGTTTATACTGATTCTCCATCAGGAAATTCTCTTGTTATCCCAAAATATGTATAAACTTCAGATGAGCACATATTCTCTAATTCACCTGAAGCTTTTAATGCTTCAAATTCAGCCATTCTTCTTGTTCTAGCATATTTAGGATTAAAAAAATCATATACCTTTAGAACTCCCTGAAAGAATTCAGCAATACAAGCAGCAGCATAATCTATCATACTCTTAGATAGATAATAGCCCTATTTAATAATTATTATACTTCATTAGAATAATCAATCTCATAAATATTTATAATCCTGTTAATATCATTAATTAAATGAAAAGAGAAGATCGGTTTGACCCACATCATGAAAATTATGCTTTCTTAGCAATAAATGCTGCCATTGAAATTGACAATTCTAGAAGAGATGATTGGTCTAGATTAGACCATGTAAGAGAATTTGGAGAGCTATTGGAAAAAGCAGTAGCAGAAGCACAAAACAATCCAGATTTAGGATTTTACACAATAATTGAATTTAGAAATACATTTCAACAACCCTTAAGAGAATATGGATATGCAGTAGCAGAACATACACAAGTTGATGCATTAAGAGAAGATTTGATAAGGGGCCTATCAATTGCAGCAGACGAATTAAAAAGATTTGCCTACATGCCAAGAGAAATGCAAGCAAAAACAGATGGATTAATGATATTTTGCACTTCATTATCAAGCAAATTTTCTTCCATAAGAGACACTGGTAGAAGATATCTTGCTGCTTAAATTCATCATCACCATGTGTAGGACCAAGACATATGTTACATAGTCCTACATTTACAAATCATAATGTTTCTTATGCCTTCTATACTGAAAATAAACTACTAAAGGAGTTAACATCCTAAGACTTTCATGAGGTCTTTCACA
>Ga0208958_1000103_pt1 | contig 109396 bp, 175 predicted proteins | sample RifOxyB1_FD_184032 | JGI IMG/M metagenome (GOLD analysis project Ga0208958, IMG submission 184032) | Soil microbial communities from Rifle, Colorado - Rifle Oxygen_injection B1 (SPAdes) | ecosystem: Environmental > Terrestrial > Deep subsurface > Rock core/Sediment | place: Rifle, Colorado...
ATCAAGTGGTGAATAACTTATTTTATCACCAGATAGTTATTCCGATAAATATATAAAGGGCGACAACTTAACTACGGTATGAAAAACGTATATCGAATAGGTGATTAAATTGGTGATGAACAAACAACTACAAATATATATGTTTGACAAATTGCTTAAAGATAATAGTGATGTTATAGATACAGAAGCCATGATTGACAGCAAATTATCTTTTAATGAAAATTTTTCAGAGCATAAAGCCAAAATTCTACCGAATATAAACCCTGATTCTGATTGGAATATTAAACGATTATATGATGCGTATCTTTCCGATTTTGAGAGATACAATAATAGTGTGTCATATTCTCAGCTTTCTCGAAATGAGAAATTAGAAGGTGAGAAAACAAAGGTGATAAACATGAATGAAATGGAATTGATAGAAGAAAGAAAGAAGCTATGGCATAATGATTGTTTCCTATATGTTGATAGTCTTACAGGCGACACAATCAATGTTGATTTTGAAGCCCTAAACTTCAATATTCTCAAAAGATTACAGGCATACAATCAGAGAATAGTAAATAAAAGATTACAGAGAGAACAGCAAGAGATAACGATAGAGAACGGCATAATAAACTCTCTAATGAATGGACAAAAAATAATCAGCATGGGAAACTTCCTAGCTGTAAGAGGATAAAATGGATAAACCAAAATTGAACATGAATATCTTGAAGAAAGTTAAAGTCGAGAATATGGAAAGCACGAAAGGAAGAATGAACGCAGGTATCGTGCCTAATCAATTTATACTTTCTATCGAGGGTGAAGGCAGATATTTTCAAAGTTATGATAGTGTAATCGTTGCGATTGTAGGTGGAAAAGTGTATCTTGATAAAGATAAATGGGATTATTCAACAACAACAGCACGATATAGAAATGATTTTTTAGGAGAGAAAAGAGAGGAAATAGAAGCCAAAATTAAGTCAGGAGAATATATTTTGACTAATCTAAACTAAGGTGATGACTATGGAAACGAAACAGATAGAAGATAATGTTAGTGTTGAGTTGGTCGAGTATATCCCTTCAACACAAGAGAAGGTCAGTAAGGTATTGTTAGATATTGATGAGAAGAAATATAATCTTGACAAGTCAAAGGAAGCTGTCGAGGAAGTCTTAAAGATTTTAGAAATGTATCAGAACATTTTTGACCTAAAGAGATTATCCGATATTCATAATGTATTGACTGAGAAACTTCAAGACCTTACACAGCTTCTTGAAAATTATGATTATGATAGAGAATATAAGCAATTACTATTAGAACATCATGTTACAGAACAAGATATTTTAGAAGCACAAGCAGAAGAACGCAACGAATTAATGGGGTGGAAATAATGACTTATGAAAAACAGGGCAACCTATACGAAACCGATAGTGAAGATTATAATGGAAATCCTAACTGGATTTTTGTAAGAGGATAAAAATGGAGTGGCTAACATATAATCGAGAAAGTGGCTTCAATATTGTTGAAGCCGAAGATGAGCAATCAGCAGAAATGATGAGTGATGGCATGGCTCTTGACGAGATAAGCGAAGTTGATACGCAGATAATCAAGAGAATAAAGGAGTTGATAGTATGAAAGCAGTAGTCCTTGATTTCAGAACAGCAGAAGTAATCTTCATAGAGAAAGCAGGAATTTCCGAGAAGCAGATGGAAGATTACATCACGAAACATTATCATTCAGAGATTGAATACATGATAAATCAGAAAAAGGTCGTCAAGAAGGTGTTAAAATGATACAAGAATTTTTCAAAGCAAAAGAACTCTCCGTATTATTTGAAGGAGAAGTAACTATTGGCAGATACGGAATATTTGTCGAGAAAACAGAAAACAACATGGAAGCCCTAAAGAACAAAAGAGCATACATAGAAGAACACGCATAAAGGTGATTGATGATGAGAACTAAATGTTGTAATGCACTAATAGACGGAATATACCCTGAATGTCCGTATTGTAAAACAAAAAATTGTGGGTATCCAGAAAAGGCGAAGAAATGAGTATTATAGAATTAATACCATTAACAGAAGCAGAGAAAAAATATACTTTTCTTAAAAGAGAAGGCACAATAAAATATAGGTGAAAACAATGAAAAAAGAAAAAGTTAAGGTATGTAGTAGAATATATTGGAGTAAAAATTTGAGGTTTCCTAACACGACATTAAGGATACCTATGGTTTCGCAACCATTAACTAATCAGAGCAATCAAATAACTTTCCATAATGGTTGTCCAAGCTGTCAGCAACAGCTAAAGAGGGTGGATTACTGCCCTGTATGTAGTGAGCAGTTGAGGAAAGATTTTGCGAGTAAGACAGGGATAACGTCAGAGCAACTGAATGAATATATCACCAACGGATTTATGGGAAAGACTGTCAGTAGTGATGAAACAATCAAGCTACACACGATAGGTAATGAAGTCATAGTATTTACGAAACAAGAACTAGAAACTATCAAGACAGCAACAGAGGATATGATAGCGATAGGATATGGAAAGATGGAAACAATCAATCCACAACATATTGATAATTGTTATGCCCTACTGCCTGACCTCGAAGAAACGGATGACGGAAATTATCGCAGACTATTATTTACTCTGCAACGAAGTCATACATATCTTGTTGTGCAGTATGCAGACAGGGGAAATACGCATAATGCGGTATTAATAGCATACCATGATACTGTAACAAGCAAAGATTTTCTTATGTTAGTGAATACTCAAGAGAGCAAAGACCTTAATATAGCAGTAGTATATGAGCCGAAGGTAATGATTAGCGAACAGGAAACAAACCAAGTATATGCCTTCCTGACATCAGCACTACCAAATAAGGATTTCACAAGCATAACAGAAAATGAGATAGAGAAGAAGAAACAGAAACTAATAGCTATGAAACTATCAGGACAACCAATAATGATAGAGGACAAGACAGAAAAACTCCTACCTAACATAAACGGCTTCGCAGTAGCACTTAAAGAACTCGAAACACAAATAGAGGCTCATGCAAAATGAAAGAAGAATATGAGTATTGTGATTGTGGTAATGAACTAATGACCGATAGTGAACAAAGAAACAAGATATGTAACGAGTGCATATAAGAGGATAAGATGGAACAGGATTACGCCGAGTTAGATAAGGAATTATTGGAAGATAGGAAGTATGAATTATATATGGAATATGTCCATGATGAGATGGATACAAGATTTTCCGTATTCAAAGAAAACAATCTATCTGACTTAAAGAGAGATTTCATCAAAGAACATCAGACAGATTTCGATAATTCAGGATTGAATGAAGAAGATTTTATCGAAGAACACTCTGATAACTTTAGTGACTATTGCAAAGAAGAATATGATGTGGGGTGTGATGATGATTACTAACAACATCATAGACATAATCGAGGAAGAACATAAAGAAGGATTCAAAAACCCATTCGACAAATAGAAAGGTGATATTTATGGAACAGGCAGTAGTTAGTGAGAGAATAGTTTATCCTATGCTCTTAACATCACTAAAAAAGACAGATATAGGACAGATAAACCCTAACGAATACCTCTGCTATGAGAAATTTGATGGATTTCGCTGTGTATGGAATAAGGGCATCCTTACAGGGCGTAGTAATGAGAATTTTAGTCACCATTTCCCAGAGATAGTTAAGGCACTACAACCATATAAGGACTGCATATTTGATGGAGAATTAGTAAATCGTGGGCTATCAAAATCTCATATATTGCAGAAGCGAATGACAACCAAAACATTCCATATCAAGATAATGAGTGGAATGATGGAAGGCATACCCTCACCATTACCAGTAACATACATGATATTCGACATCCTCGAAAAGGGCGGTCAAGACCTACGCCTTAAACCCTTCGAGGAACGCCAAAAGATACTCAAGAACACGCTAACAGAGAATGAATGGCTACAGATGGTCAAGCCGATAGAAAAACCTCCACAAATCGCATTTAACGAGGTCATAGCAGAAGGAAAAGAAGGAATCGTGCTCAAAAAGAAAGAAAGCCCATACATAGAAACCATAAGCGACAAGAGAACAGAATACTGGATAAAAGCTAAGAATGAGATAGAAGAAATACTCAAATTCACAAGCTACGAGGTCAATCCTGTAGGGATAACACTCATAAACCCTGATGGAATACGCTGTGCCTGTAATGGCTGGAAACATAAAGAAGTCAAAGAACAAATAGACAGCAAAGGATACGCCCACATAGAAGTCGCAGGGCTAGAAGCCACAGATAATAAAAAGATACGCCAAATAGTGTATAGGCGACTAATAAGGTGAACACATGGTAAAAGATACACAAAACCCCTACATAGCAGAATATCAGCGATTACTCAAAGAATACGAAGCAAACCCTAATGATGAACTGAAAAAGCAGTTAGAAGAAGTGGAAGCCAAGAGCCGAGAGTTCCTGCAGGAAGCATTAAACTCAATTTCAGATCAACGCCAAGTCATAGCAGATAAGGCACAAGAAACCCATGAAAACACACCAAAATACAAGATAACACGACAATACAAAGAAATGTGCGACATATACAAAGAAGCCGACAGATTAATCAAAACCATCAGGACATACAAAAAAGACATTAGAGAAGAAATGGCTCAAAAAAGAGAAAAAATACGAGGAAAAAATGAAAGAACTCAAATGTAAGAATTGTGGTCATACAATAAAGAGAGATAGAGAGGGATATATCCATCAGGACGAATATGCCCTATCAACTATCTGCAATCAGTCAGTAAAGAGCAACAAAAAAATACGTCATACTAAACGCAATACAGAGCCAATAAGATATTTGCCATGTGGTTGCGAATTACCACAAGCAGAGGAATAAAAATGACTGCTATTAGTTTATCTGAATTAGTGAAGGCACATGATGAAGCAGTAAAGAATAAGCAAGAAAAGTTCATGCTAAAAGGATTAGAATTTATGACAAAATATGCAAAATACCTAATCGAACACTTAACGAATGTGTATAAGAAAAAGAGCATGAGAAAAACTGATAAGATAGAGTTCACAGAAAAACATGAGGGAGATAAGAATGGCTAAATGCGTGGAATGTCGAGCAGATATGATGGCGATAGGAACAGAAAAGTTTTTATGCGAAGATGCTAAAGACAGAACGAATTGGCAAGTGATGGATGGTAAAATGTATCTAATATTTGTAGTGCATTACTGTCTATCATGCAATATACTATACTTAAGAGAGCCAGAAAAGATATTCGGGTGAAAACATGGATTTGACTACGCTAAGAGTATTTGATGCTATTCATAAGATAGGATTATCAGAAAAAGATTATGCAGAGATAGGGGAAGAACAAAAACATGAGGAACGCACAGGCGTCTATATACAATTTATTAGTGCGAAGAATGTTGTTATAGGGGTAGCCCATGACGAGAATCATAAGATATTCATAGAAGATTTTACTGATTCAAAAATAAGATTATTTGCTCAAAGCAGGATACTCTTAAAAACCTTAATCACCTTCGCAGATGTTCCTGAACAAATCTTTATACTTCATAGCATATTGCAGTATCGGTCTGATGATGAGAAGGTGTGTAAGACAGCACACACTCTTGAAGAATTGAAGGAGATTATTGTTGAACGATTTGCTGACGGATATAAGCAGTATAGGTTAGAGGATGCTCACCAATTAGAAACGGTCTACTGGTTATTTGATGAGCCGAAAGCTGACAAGATATATAGTCGGTTAAATGTTCCGAGAATCATTAAAGTATGGTCGCTAAAGAATAAGCGTTTAGCATTATTTCAGGAGATAGAATGTTATGAAGATATAGAAAGTCACGGCTATTTTCATAAACGAAAAAATGTTGATAAGATAACATACTACATCAAAACATACACTCCTAAAGATAAGGAATACAATTATGTATCACCAAATCGTGAAGTCGGACTAACACATAATAGTGATTATCAAGAAGTATGGCTCTCTGACGAACTGTTCGAGAAGGTAGAAGCAAAAGATTTACCTACAATACAACACATACTAAGCAAAGGAACTGATACACCAAATCATACTATTGATGAAGAAGATGAAGATGATGAAGAAGATGCTGAAAGACCGCTACATACAAGAATGTGGCTACTATATCCTGACAAGTTTGCAGAAATGCAGAGAACCATCAGACTAACACAAGCAACAAAACAGCGAACAGAAGAAGAAGAAGATGCACAAGAAACACTAATAAAAAATATTAGAAAACAATTCGCCAAAGGCAAAGTCGTCAGGGAAGGAATAATATTCACAAAGAACAGCATAGAATATGAAGGAATAAAACTCCAAGACGACACCATGAGCAAATTCATTGTAGCAAACAACATAATACAACTACAAAACATTAACTTCAACAACATAATAAGACACTACATACAATACGTCCTAGAAATAAAAAAAGATACAAACAATTACGGATACGACACAGAAAAAACAGTAAGCAAACTAACAAAAGAGAAAAATATAGAGATAAACAACATAAAAATAAACATCAAAGCCACAAGCAGAGGAATAATAATCAACAATAAACGCATAGCAAAAGATGAAGTGGAAGAAGTCCTGAACAAAATAATAAATTATACTACACAAACAGGATACGACAAATACCTCGAAGAAATACAGAAAGTATCACTAAAAATGCTAAAAATATTATCACAAGGATACTTCCAATTCGAGATAGCTATGAACAAAAATGATGACTGCAAACTAGACTTCAAAACAGAAAAACTAATGATACACATACCAGTAATCAGGGAAAAGAAAAATTATGTAATCATCAAAAACAAGCAGTTATCAATAAAAAATACTCCATCATTCCTAAAACTCGATATAAGCAATAATAGGGATTGGCGATATGAAGGCAGTTCACTACAAAGAGTAATCAACCAACTAAACAAGTCAGTAAACAACATCACAGCACAAGACATAAGCACACTACTAATAGATGGGATGGCGAGATACAAACAATACATCAAAGATAAGTGCAAGATAGAACTAGCAAAACTTGCACGAAGCAAAGAATTCCTCGCCAATGCAGTAAAAGTCAGCAAAGCAAAAACGATCAGGGAAGGATACCTAGTAACAGGACTAAGCGGAACAATATACGCCATAAATAGTAAGACACTAGCAGTATATACAAAAAAATGTGGCAAAGACGATAAATACCTCTGCATAGTAGAAGATTATGAAACAGAAGAAAAAATAGATGCAGACCAAGAAAAAGTGCGAGAAGAATGGAAGAACAACGACAAGATAGCCAAGAGATTACTCATGCTATCACACGACATAAAAGTAGCCAAAGACATATACCAAAACGGAGATAAAATGGACAAGCACTGGATAGAAATACTACGAGAAGAACAAAAGGTGACAATATGAAACTATTGATTATTGGAATGGGCGGGATAGGTAGCAACTTTGCTAAAGAGTTAGTTGAGTGTGTTGAGCAGAATCAGATTGATAGTATGATTGATTGCACTATCGCTGATGATGATATGGTGGAATTAAAACAGATTAAGTACCAAAACTTTGACAAGAAAGAAGTTGGACAAAATAAGGCGAAAGCACTCGCCAAGAGAATAAAAGCCCTAAACTGCAACTTTTTTGAAGCAAAAACAGAGAGGATAAGAACCATAGGACAACTTAACGGATATGACATAATAATCCTTTGCGTAGATAATGATAAAACACGCAAGATGGTCATAGAATACTGCTTCAAGAATGATAAAGAATTTATAGACCTACACGCCACAGGCAGAAAAGTATTCGCCATGCCAAAAGAGACACATATAGAAGATAACATAAAATTCATAGACAGTAAAGACATGAACACATACAGTTGTCAAGACAAAACAGATCTAGAAAAAGGGCATATACAGAAAGGATATAAGATAGTGGCAGTCATTGGTGTTCAGATGTTGCTAAACCTACTACGAGGACACGATAATAGGACAATAAACCTATTGGTATAAAGATGGAAACAATAAAGAAGTGTCCATGCTGTAAAAGTAGTGTACGGATAAGAGCAGAACTCAAAGAAGAAAAGATAGTATTCGGAAAAATAACGAAACTACACAATAAAACAAAAGACAAGAAACAAAAAATATTAGAAGAATATATGAGGTAAAACAATGAACAAGAAAGAAGTAGAAATACTTAAAGTAATTCAGTATGATATAGGATGTATAGATTGCACAAACAAGGATAAAAACACAATCAAAGGCAATACCTACCATAGAAAATTAGCAGAGGGAAACCTTAAAGATATTATCAAAGGAAAATATAAACGGTGAAAAAAAATGAAACAACTTGTGAAAGTATATATTGAAAGTAGTAATGGCGACGATAGACTAGGCATAGATACAGCAACAGGCAATATGATGACAGACATACAAGCAGAACAACAGGGCGTGAATACATTTGTCGAAGGCATACCACAATCAAGAGTGGCGGAAGTGGTGAAAGAACAACTTAAAGACGGAAAGTGGGTGACTACACAAAAGAAAGACGGCACAACAGAGATACTAACAAAAGACGATCTGCCAGACATAGAACTAGATACAGATGTAGAACATTATGCCACAGCATTAAAAGATAATGCAGAAGTAGGAGTGGAAGATGATACAGAAGATACGGAAGGCAATCCTGAAAAAGTATTTTTTGAGAACGCAACAAAAAAAGTTGAAGATAAACCATTCCCCTTCAGCATAGATATGGGAAAACCAAAACCAACAGTAAAGACCACCACAGTAAAAGATACTAAACCGAAGTTTGAAAGCAGATTTGAAGATGTTGAGAGTGCAACAGCGACAACACAAAGCAAAGGCGGATAAAAATGTTTTATGAAACCAAAACTCATGGGCGACAAACATCAGTAGGACTAATATCCGTATTCCTAGAACAACACAAACTATTAGGAGAATTCAGAGAATTTGTCAAACAAGAAGCAGGAGAAAAAGTTGTGATACTATGAAAACATATCAGCGAAACTTCAAAAAAACTGTATGGGGATACGCCACAGTAACAGCAAAACATACTCGTGAAGCAAAAAATAAATTCGACACACAAGATACAGATGACGAATACGACAATAAAAGCGAATATGAATGGGAAGAAAAAATAATTGAGGTAAAAAAATGAATTATACAGAATTACTCAAAAAATACGAGAACAAGAACGCCATAGTAAATGGCATAGAAGCAAAACAATTAAGAGAAAAAAATACAGGAACAATCAAGGGAGAAACAAGAATACTCGCAGTCCATGACGACTATATAGAATACAAAATCCATAATGTCAGCAAGAAAGACAATAAAAGTGACGACTTAGAAGAAACTATAGAAATAATAAATATACCAATAAACAAAATCGAATCAGTATCAGAAGGAGAGAAGAAAAACGACCTAGCAAACGCAAAACTATTCACAGAACAAAAATGAAAGATGACGGATTTAACCATTATTATTGTAAGAAACATTTTCCAAAAAAAGAGAAACGGAATACAGACCTAACCAATGACATGATTTGCGAATACAAGAACTGCCGAAAAGAAGCAGAATACGTGGAGAACAAGATGAAAAAACCTTTATTAGTTACAATAGGAAAATACCTAACAATAAACACCAAATTATTAGACCAACAACTCAAGTGGCTATATAAGCAACCATCAAATAATGAAATAGAAGGAATAATAGAATTACTAGAAACAATAAGAGAAGAATATGAGGACACATTGAAGGAAGTGGGAGAATGAATCAATACAAACTATTACTATATGGAACTCCAGACCAAGGGGATATAACCATATTCTTTGATGAAAAAAATGGTGAGGCAGCAAAAAAGCAGACAAACACATTCTGCAAGAAACTAGGCTACAAAGTATTCCTACTATATACACGGCATGGAAAACACAGCTTTTATGAAGATTCAACACGGTAAAAAATGTCTATTAAGCTACACGGAAAATCAGCATATATTACGCAAACAATATATGCAGAGAAAGCACAAGAGCAGATAACATTATATATCGTGAGTGCTGAACAGCCATGCAAAAAGAATGATTTTGAACTCACAATAAGAGAAAAAGAAGCATAATATTGGACAGTCTGGCGAAAGATTTAAATATAACTTGCAATAATAGAAATGCTGAAATGAGAAAAGATGAACGATTGAACGAGGAAAAATATGACACTTCTAACACAAATAGATGAAAACAAGTTAGCAACATGGTATGATAAACAGACACAAAACCTTAAAGAAAAACTACAGATAAACATAATATTTCCTGAATTAAATATAGAATGTGATAAGACACTAATAGATAATAGGGACAGGATAGCAGAAGAAATAAAGACAGCAGTAATGAAAGCACAAGGAATACTCACCATAGACAATACCACAAAAAAGGTTAAAGAAAAAAATCCTTTTGAGAAACTAACACTAACAGAATACAAGAATATCAAGAAACAACTTCCAGATAGTGTGAGCTTCACCCCACAAGATTTAGGGATAGACGCTAACGAAACAATCTGCATAGAATACTACAAAAACAATTATGGGCTAATACTCAGATCACTAGAAGAAAATAAGCCCAATCATCCAAAAAAGGAAGCAGAAGCACAAGAAGAAAAAGCACTAATAGAAGCATTATCTGCCATGCAACAAGCAAGAATAGAAGCAGACCATATCTTACAAGAAAAAGCTAGGGCAATAATGCAGAACGGAGATTGTGCACTATTAGATAAGGCAGAGAAGATATATAATTATTTCAAAGAACAAAATCTTGGATGCGAAAATGCTACACTATTAAGCCAATTCACATTATTAGGCGGTTCTATGAAGCTATTATTTGACGGTTTGCCTGGCGTGGGCAAGTCGAGAAGTGCAACAGAACAAATCTCTAGGTTTGAAGAACGATTACACACACAACGGATAAGAATAATCTCTGGACATATTACGCCATTACAAACATATATGATGTTGCTAAAATATAATGATGAAAAAGATGTGATAGTTTGTGATGAAAGTTTTTTCGTCGTGAATGATAAAAATATTCAAAATATGTTTAAGGACGCATTATTCAGGGGAGTAGTATATTGGGAGAGCGGAAAACTACCAGAAGGGACACCTAACGAGTTCAAATGGAAAGGCAACATAATACTAAATGCTAACCAATTCGGAAGGGGAGATCCACACACTAATGCATTCCTAGACAGGCTAATGGTGTTCAAGATACACCTATCAAACGAGCAGATAGTACAAAAAATATTGAGTAGCAGAAGATTCGAGTTCGACGAAGAATTAGAAAATGAGATAATGGACAGGATAATAGCTATTAGGGGTGGAGAAGTATCTAATGAACTAACAGAATCAGACAAAGACTACTTCTACCAACTCATAGCTAATGAAGTGCAACTAATGTCAAAAAGTTTCAGTAATGTATCATTCAGGACAGTACAAAAATGTGAACAACTATATCACTGCTTCAAAATGTATTTTGGAGGATTCAACGAATTCACACAAAACTGGTATAAGCAGATAGCCACAGAAATAATACAGCAAGGAAACACCTACGAAAACTTCATCATAACCACACTAAAACAAGTCAAGGGAAAAATGAAAACAAGCGAACTCAGAGAACTAATACAAGAACACTATTCTTGCGGCAGAACACAAGCATACCAAAGAATCTCCGACCTAAAAGAAACAGGCAGGATTGAAGGCACACAAACAATAATACTAAAACAAAATACTATGATGTGAACAGAAATGATAAATGCCAAATTCGTTGGAAAAACCTTTATTAGGGGAGAATGGAAGAATAGGTGGGAGTGTCCATCATGCAGAAAAGAACATCAAGAATGTAGGTTTAATCTAAGCAAAGACAAAATCAGTATGGAATGGAAATGCAGATTTTGCAAGACAAAACTATACCTAAAGGTGATTGTATGAGGATTTTGGGTTATGTATGGGCTATACCGTTTATCTTATTATTCGCATTTTTGGATAAGATAATAATTAATAAGGGAAGCTTTTTAGGATACATTATCGTATGTGCTTTCGAGTATGCAATATTTTGGTTAGGAATTTATTAAATATGCGAGATAAGATGCGATTAAAATGATAAAGACTAAGATATGGGTGATGCCAATGATATTAGGGATAGTTATCCCATTAACATTTTGGTTGATGATGATCTGTGAATTATTATGGATAACTATACGCTTACCATACGATATGATAAGACACATTATAATAATGTATAAGAACATCAGCATTAGGAAGCAAAAAGATATTATGGAACAACTGCAAAAGGTGACATAAATGAAACATTACTTATGTAAGACAAAAATACAAGATGGAGAACACGACTATAAATATTTTAACATATACTCGGCAAACAATAGAAAAGAAGCACTAAAAATAGCAATAGAAGACGATAAACAAATATTTGCTAATGATGGAAGAGAATCAGAGACAGAATGGGTAAAAGATATAACACCAAAAGAAGAAGATACATTAACTAAATTCAGGGTGATATGATGAGTATGCGAACCATAATCGAGAATATTATACCCTTCGTGGAAAAGAATCCTGTCAGGGCAACAGAAATGTTAAAAGACCTAATAAAGATGGTCAGCAACGGCACAGAATACCTAATACGAATATCCACAGAAAACCCGTACACGGACAAGGAACCGTGTGCAGTAAAGGGATGCAAGAATACGCCGAGAGGAGTGTATGTATCTATAGAACGCAAGAGTGATGGAAAATTTCGCACAATAGCTATATGTAGAGAACATGACCTTGTATACGAAGCAGTATTCGACTTCACAGAAGACACACCAATAACACTCAAGATAGCATAAGTATGCGGTATATTCGGAACATACGGAGAAAAATAAGATGAGCTATTATTATTCAGTATCTATGTGCGATATGTGTGGAAAAAGAACCGAGAATATTGCAGGTCATCTTAGGCTTATGAAGAAAATTCCTAAGCAGGGATACACATCTATAAGCACCGTCAGGTCATGGGCACTCTGTAATAGATGTATGGAACGCTTTGTAAATCTTCAAAGTGTTGGAGACCAAATAAAAGAAGAGATAGAACTCAAACTTGACCAAATTCGTGTGGACAAAAACCCTTTGAAATTATTAGGAGATTTAAACACTCAAAAAACAAAGGAGATGATTACAAGAGGTGATAAGAAAAATTAAGAGATTTCAGTAAAAAAAAGAGAGAATTCAGAAAAGAAAATATTTCGAGGTGTAAAAATGAATATGATGAAAATAAGCGGATTATTGTTAATGTTTTTAATTAGTACAGTATTAGTGAATGCTATAACCTGTTATCAGGAAACAGCAGATAATAATACTACAAAAGACGGTAAGTGTGGACTATATTATGGTGGTGCATATGTTGATAATACTGGACTGCTTAGTGCAGGGTATGATGGTATAGCTAATACGCACACCGTACATAATGAAGAAGCCATACTATTTGAGACATGGAAGAAGCCAATAAATCCCTTGGCTGATAGTAAAGTAAGGATATATTTCCTGAAAGCAAACACCGTCACCTATAAGGATTTAAGCATACCTTCCGAATGCTGGAATGCACATCCATGGGAGGTATCCTTCATCCAAGATGCTAGGGTATATTATGAGACAGACCTAAATTATTTAACAATAGACTGTCTTGGTGTAGGTAGATGGGTAGAGATGTATAGGGAATCATACACATACCCTGCATATCCAGAAATTTATGATAGTGCAATGTTATGGTCTGTAGACAGGAATATCTTATGGAATTCAGGATTTGATACTGGATTCGTATGGAACTTCTACACTAATGGTAAGGCAGTAACAACATACAATAATGAAGCAACAATAAAGATCGTGGCGAAAGGCACGAATACACAACTCTACCAGTATGAGATACCTGCTAAGGCAAACACTAATTATAAGCTAAGCTTCAAGGCTAAAGCTGAGAAGTCTGGAAATATGCAGCTGAGTTTCATCAAACACGGTATTCCATACACAAATTATGGTTTGAATAGGTGGAATGTGAAACTGACAAATACATGGAAGAATTATGCAGTAACCTTCAAGACAAACATGTATGCCAAGAATGATGCTAGACTAATGTTTTGGCTAGCAAACGGTGTAGTAGGAGAAACATATCATATAGACGATGTGAAACTAGAAGTACAATAATTTTTTTTATTTTTTTAAGTATTTTAGGAGGAAAAAAAATGGTAGCACAAGATGAAATGCCAGACGGGGTGCTCACACCACTCCCAGAAGAATTACCTACAGATGAGGAAGGATACATAGAACTCGAAACAAAACCTGATGAGCCAGTAATAGACTTAAACCAACTAGAAAAATATAGTGATGATGAAATATTATTAACATCAGACCAAGTAGAATACCTATACTTCAGAAAGAATCATCCAAAACTAGCTGAAGACATGAAAGAACTCACAAAAGTATTAGGAGAATTAATGGCAAAACTAGACAAACTACAAATAGACCATGACACACTAAAAAGATCCCATGAAGAAACACGACAAACAATAGACAAACTAATAGAATACATAAAAAAGCATGAAAAATGAGTGAAACATTTTTTTATATAGAAGATACGAAAGCAAAATGTGCATTATGCGACGCTACAAAAACATTAACAAAAAGCAAAAAAGGCACATACTACTGGAAATACAATATCCTAATCATAGAACAAGACCACAAACATAAATGGTTAAAAGACGATTAAGAGGATTAAAAAAGATGAACGAGAGAAAGATATGGTGTGATTTTTGTGGATTGGTAAGTAGTGATATAGATTATTTTACAAAAATAAGATATTTTGGTATCGAAGCCTCATGATACGGAGGAATAAAATGCACCAACCATACCCGAAATTAGGTATAATTATTGAATGGAGAAATTATGTCGCAGAAACATTCAAAACGAACAAGACGCATAGAACTACACCTTAATATTCATAGATTATTGCTATGTTTATGGTTACAATACAAGAGTCCGATGGACATACGGAGGAATGAAAATGGAGATTAGTAAGAAACCAATATATAGGATACAAGTATTCGACGATAGGGGAATAAAGAGTGTTAGCAGGATCATTGCAGTGTACGGGATTAATGGTGTGAAGCCACCAACACATGATGAGCTAATAGAACTCATAAAGAGTACGCTTAACACAGAAAAAAGAGCTGTATTAAAGAGATAAAAAATGGATGACTGGAATAAGGATGAGTGGGACACAATAGATACCATAATCATTATAGGAGTAATAATATTTATAGGAATAATAATATATATTGCATGGTGAGAATGATGAAAACAATAAAAATCACTAAGTATAAGGGATACACAATAATGTATAGGAACAGCAAATTTTTTGCTAAACATAAAAATATTGAACGATTATTCAATGATAAAGAAGAAGATGTCGTCAAAGACATAGAGAAGGAGATACATTCTAAGGAGGCAGAAGAAAATATAGCTAAGGAACAGAAAGAGATGAAGAAACAACAAGAAAAACTCTCAAAGACCGCAATAGAGTTTGATAGTAACGAATTCAAGCAAAGCATTAACACATTAGACAAGTATGTTAGAGAGGCAAAACTATACTTCCTAAACAATACATTAACAATCAAAGAAATGGATCCAGCAAATGTAGCCATGCTATACCATAAGATACATTATAAAGGCACTTTAACTAAGACTACAAGCATAAACATTAACACTATACACTCATTCCTTAAAAAGAGTGCAATGTTCAAGAGTGAAAAGATACGGGCATCATTCACTATAGATACAGCAAAGAGGGAATATATAGTATTAAGTGACGGATTCGGAGAAGTAATCATCCCAACAATAGACTTAGACAAGAAAGAAGAAAAAGTTCCAGAACTAAAATTTAACACAAAAATACATATAACAAAAACAGAACTAAACAAAGTGATAACATTAGCAGGAGCAGTAGCCGATAGTGTAAAGTTTGAAGTAAAAAACAAGAAATTCTATATTAAAGCAGGCGACACATTACGACTAAACAAAGAAGTATGCAACGCAGAAGGCAATGATGCAATAGCCAAGTATAGTATAGAATACCTAAAGAAAGGATGTGTGCCAGGCAAAGAATTAATAATACAATTCAACAAAGACTACCCAATAAAGATAGAAGATGAGAAGGGAAACATATTCATCTTAGCACCGAGGATAGAAGGAGACTAAAAATGTTAGAAACATATTATTGTATACACTGCAACAAATACTTCGAATATGAGAAAACATTGACATGGAACGGGAAAGAGAAAGATAACACAGCAAAATGCCCAAAATGCCAGAGCATGCAGGCAGTAATCAAACACAACCATCCACTAACAAAAATACTAGAAAAGAAAAGGGCATTATTAATGATGATGATGTATTTGTTGTTGTGTGTTGGCGTGGTATCTGCTTTTGCTGATGATACCACTTTGATTCCGCAGTTAGTATTTCACGATACTGTGTCAGTTGCTAATCCTAATAGTTCTTCTCTGTCTTGGGAGTTGAGTGTTACTAATACTGAGCTGGTCTTGAAGACCTTAAAGGATTTAGGTTATTGTAGTATAACATTTGATGACTTCATAGCATTCCAGAATGGCACTAAACAGTTATGTGATAGGCCTGTAATACTTGTGTTTGATGATGGGAGGAAATCTACATATACATTAGCATATCCATTAATGAAAAAATACGGTTTTGTAGGTAACATGGCGATAATAGCTGGTAGGGTAGGTATTTCGAGTGCTTTCATGTCTTGGGATGAAATAAATTTTCTTGAAATCGAGGCTAATTGGTCTGGTGTTTGTCATAGTGTAGATCATATTAGTATGACAAGCTTGAACACCACAAATGCTGAGATACAATATGTTAGGTGTGCAGAGATATTATATAATAATACTGGAAATAAGCCTAACATATTCGTATTCCCATACTATTCAGTTAATGATAATGCGTTACAACAATGCTTACAATACTATACTGGATGTGCAACAAATACTTCACAAGGTTATATGATGAAGAATATCCCTTTAAGCAAAGGATTTTATAGGACAACATTAGATGGATTACAGAGAGAGAATAATGTTCTAACTGCACTAATATCCAGACTACCATATAAAACAGTTAGCGAAAATATCACTATTATTAGGAATCCATCATTCAACACCATAAGTGAATGGAACTTCTACACTAATGGTAAAGCAGTAACAACATACAATAATGAAGCAACAATAAAGATCGTGGCGAAAGGCACGAATACACAACTCTACCAGTATAATCTACCAATAAAATCTGATACGGAATATACATTATCATTCAATGCTAAAGCAGATAAGAGCAATAGTATGAATATAAGATTATTAAAACATACAAGCCCATACAGCATTTACGGACTAAACTGGGATATACCATTAACGACATCATGGAATAATTATGTAAAAGAATTTAAGACAACAAGCAACACACTAAGTGATGCCAGAATAATGTTTTGGCTAGCAAACAGTGTAGTAGGAGAAACATACCATATAGACGACGTGATATTAAAAGAAAAAGAAACAACACCAAAAGATTGCGAATATACCATCACAGCAAACAGCACAGAAATAATACTCACAATAAAAACTATAGGATGCAACGTAATAATAAAATGAAGATATGTCCTATATGTGACAAGCCATTAACAGCATATTGGAGTCCAGAATTAGACACACACTGGAAATGCGACCATTGCAAACTCATAACAATAATAATAGGAGAAAGAAAATGAAAAAGAAAAAAGATTCGGATTTGGAAGAACAACTTGCATCTGATGAGAAATATTTTAAGCAGAAGGACTTGTCTGAAGCCATAGCTAAAGGTATTGAAGAAGGATTCTGGAAACCACTTGGACAAGCAATAATCGTAGGAGGCATCACAATAATAGTCGTATTATTTCTACTAATAATAATCAGCAACGGTATTACAAATTATCATGAAAAACAATGCATAAAAAACCCTGACAAATGCTATCAGACAACAACAACAGAAACAATACAAAAAGTCGAAATAATCAATAGACCGACAGTGTGGGAATACATTTATATAGACTTAGATGAGGTAAAAATATGTAAAGAGGAAGTTAATCCTGCATGGATAGATGCTTGCTGTGTCCGATCAAACAACACAAATGATATTGTAACTACGATAGGTGATGGTAATATAACATACGATATAGATATGCCGTCGTCTTCGTCTTTTATATGTATAGAGAATTACGAGGATATGTCTTTTACTTCAATGATTATTGCAGGACATGAGATTAACATAAATAAGTGCAGAGAGACACCACAAAGAATATGTATAAATGGAGGATGATTAAGATGAATACATGTAAACATACTGATGGATGGATGTTATTAACACAAATTCTTGTAAATAGTAAGATAGGGAACGATGACTTCATAGGTACTTTTGTGTGCAATCATTTAGGTTGTAAGATGATGAAGCAGATGCATTTTGACATAACAAATGTGAGAGAAATTAATGCACTAGCAATACAAAATAAGAGAGTCACAAATATTTTGACTGCCAGACTACACGACGAATTGCTCGGGAGTGAGAGCAAGTGGAGGACTAAAAAATGTTGAAGAATAAATTGTTTAAGGAATTTCTTGGTAGTATTGTTAAGGGAAGCATAAAATATTTTGCAGTTAGGGAAGGAAAGCAAGTCCTATACGGGTTATCCTTCAAGAGTGGACAAAACCTTGTGAAAACACATGATAAGCGTTTCATCACTAAGTTTGGACAATTATTCGGCTTCAGCTACACTAAACTCTTGAAAGATATAGAGGAAGGCGATGCAACAGTCAAAGAGACAGAAGGATTCATACAAGACACCACAGACTACAAGAAAGAAGTAGTACTACTATACGATAAGAAGAATTGTGTGAATATTGTAAGCAAGAAACACAAGCAATTAAGCATGGACGAGATACATACAATGATCAGCAGAATGGTCAGCAAGATACCAGATGCTAAGCCATTAGGCCTAACAGAAACCGAGGGGGGATACATAAACAGTTATGAGATAGGCACTAATCCACAAATGCGAATGCAAGTAAACATCAACTATGGACGAAACGATGCAAAAGGAAGGGCATCAATACGATTCACAGGAGGAGGACACATATTCGTATGCAGCAACATGATCATCCCATACGTACATAAAGAGTTACGGATTAGCAAAAATATGCAACTCGCCAGACCAAAGATTATACACACACTACAAGTCACTGAGAAGACACGAAAGAACGTCATCGTGATGTTTAATGAAGCAAAAGATGCAGCACTAATGCTAGCAGAAAAGCTCAGAGAAAGCGAAGAGATAGTGGTAAACAGGACATTACAGGACTATTGCATAAAACTCATAGACGCAAAACACCAGATAGGAGAAAAATACGTGAAACAAATCATAGAACGCCTAAGAGAAGAAAAAGAAACACTATACGGACTATCACAAGCAATCACATGGGTAGGCACAAGGGCAGAAAAACAATACATCAAAGACAAACTATGCAGCATAGGAGGACAAGTAATCCTACTAGGAAAAGAATTCCCAAAACTACTAGAAAACAACCTCAAAACACACGAAATAACGGTGAAACAATGAAAATTGTAAAACCGACAAAGTTTATGTTAAAATTAAGTAGTTGTGGCACTAATTCCTTTCGAGCCAGTTATAAGAGATTCGAGGATGATTCGGCACTAAAACTCCTAAGAGACACCGTAGACGTAGCTAGCAAGGATATGGTAAGCAAAGCGAGTTTACAACTACAATTCGACCTAGCGTGTGCAATACTCATAACATTAAAAGGATGGAAACAAGAAGACCTAATGAAAAAACTAGCATACACTGACGAAGAATATCTAAAACTAATACAGAAGTGGACAATAGAGGGAAAATGACTGAAATATCGATGTTCGGAATATTCGGTTTGTTCGCCCTATTACTGCTTACTGGATGCAACATAGAAGATAAGTGTGAATTAGCTGACTCTAATGGATTATGTCTACAATATAAGAATGAGTGTGGGGCTTTTGATTATAAATTCGACATGGATAAATGTCATAATTGGAGAGTTGCAGAGATGTGTTTTGAAAATTGTGCCGAATTTAATCTATCCTCATACGAAATGATACAATTTTGTGATGACTGGAATATTATAACAAGAACATGTGAACATAATGAGTCTATATATGAATTAGACTGCACAAATCATACAGAAGAATTCATAACCTGTTAAACGCCAGAGGTAAAAAAATGACTGAAATAACTGTTTATACTATACTTGACAACTTTCTCTGGTTTATAATAGTATTTACTCTTATGTTCATATTGTTCGGCATATATTTTGTTTTAACAAATCCTGTAACTTGGAGGTAAAAAAAATGGGTATAATAAGTAATAGGCAAATGAGTTTCGGCACTGCATCAGTGCCAGCAATACAGTATGACAACAATCCAGACATAAAAGGATATGCGTCCCTAATAAAAGTGTTTAGTGAAGCAATACATAAAAAGATAGGGACACCACATCCTACAAGTGATGATGAGAAAATCACGACAATGTACGAGGAATTGGAAGAGAAAGAAAAAGAACGATACACGGACTATCCGAGAATGTCCGCAGAAATGAAAAAAGGAGCAATAATGAGCCATCAAGGATTAACAAACCTAAAAGAATGCGTGATATACACTATGGAATACTTCCAGAAAGAAAGACTATTCAAAGACCAAGAACAAGTACTAAAAAGTAAAGAGGTAGCACAATGGATAAAAACATCACAAAAGTAACTTATCCAATAATGAGCACATTCTTCATACTAATAATAATTATAACAACAGGACTATTAGCATACTCCAAAGGACTAGACGAAGGAACAAGAGAAGCACTAGACCAGGCAAACAAAAACATAGCATTCGCAAAACAATACTTAACCATATCCTATAATGAAAAAGATAATCCGACAAATTGCAGCAAAGAAATACTACCACAATACCTAACCACAGACGAAATCTCAAGATCAGACAAGGACAAAGGAGCATTCTTTATAATGCTAATAGCACCCACACAATGGGATTGTCAGATGCAAGAGAATTATGGCATTACCAACTCGCATGGTAAACAGGAATATAATTGGTGCGACTGCACACCAACAATAGGAGGAATAAAATGATTGAGGAACTATTAGACACAAAAGAATTCAAGAAACTACACATCACAGATACTGGAAAAGTATTCTGCAACCTAAAAATATACAATAACGACAATAACGTATATCTCGTGAAAGAAGTCCAAGATAAGAAAAAAACACGTTATAAAGTCACAGACATACACTCATTCATAGAACAATACACCTGCAAGGGATTCCAACCAAAACATCTAGACTACTGCAACGAGGAAGAATGAAGCCTAAATTTATCTCCATGCCAACACCAATAACTATCAGGTGGGAATGCCCAAAATGCGGCAGCAGATTCACCAAGCCAAAAGGAATCATAGGAACTGAAAAGTGCTCATGCGGAGCAACACTAACATACGGATGATGGAAGCATGTGCATTAACATCAGGAATAGAAGTATCCCCGAACATGGGAGATATGGAATGCACATGCTTTACACATTATGTTGGACGACAAACATGTTTAAGTGATGATGCTAAAATTGTATCTAGACAATTCGATATAAACATCAAAGAAAAACAAAGCTTCAAACTATGGTATATATTACATAAAGACAGGTATAGGTGATAAAATGATAGAAACTCCAGATGCAGACACAATAAAAGGAATTATAATCCTAATACTCTTGATCATAGCACTAATAATATTCAAGATATTAGAAAAGAATCCGCCACTAACGAGAACAATTCCTTTATTAAAAAAAGATATGGATGGTGAACAAAATGTGTAAGAAACTTTTTTGGAAACAGATAGAGATAATGGCATACATGAAAAAGAATCCTGTAAGCTCAGTATCCACAATCAGCAAAAACTTAGACGTAACATACAGTCATGTACACAAGTTCCTAACAGAAATCATAGGATACTCATGGGCAACCACCGCCAAAGTAGGACGAGTAAACGATATAACACTAACAGCCAAGGGACAGAAAGTAGGAGAAGCATGCGAAAACCTCATAATAGCGATACAAAATGGATAAAGAAAAAGCATTAATCAATCACATACTAAACCTTATAATAAAGACATTAATAGAACAACATCCAAAACTCCAAAGAGTAGACAGCAACCTATTCCACTTCATAATATATGATATAGCAGAAAAAAATAATTTACCAATAACTAGGGGATGGTTCAAGAACGGGCAATATATATGGAAACTAGACGATATACTGATAGAGAAAGGCATGATGGACAAGTCACAACACCAAATACATGGAAACGAACAAATGATGGAATACATGATAGAATGCGAATGCCATCCAAGAAAAAAATGAGTGCGTATCGTATCATCCCACAAAAGACAGAAGGAATATTCATAGTAGAAAAGCTTAAAGGCGACACAATAATCGCCACATATAACGTGGACGTGCCGAGCAGATGGTGTGAATGTGAAGACTTCCAATGGGAATTACTAAAAAGAGAAAAAGCACACAAAAAACAAGTGCATCAGTGTAAGCATATTAAGATATGTAGTGGAGTTACTGATAAATATGTTGAATCCTAAATATTTTATTAATCAAGGCACATGGAAGGATGTGATTAGGGACGATAAGCTCTTATTTAAATGCCCGTTTTGTGGATTATGGTATCGTGCATTAGCGTACCATACGAGACAAGCACACAATATTACGGGAAAGCATTTACGTCAACTGATGGGATTAAAAGCCGATTATCAACTAATCACTCCAGAAATCAAGGAACGCCATAGAGAAACAGCACTCAGGGATGATATGGGCACACAATTAAAGAAGGCAGGGAAAAATACTCGATACAAAAAAGGGTGTGCAGGACACATAAAATGGTCAGCACAAGCAATACACCAACTAAAAACTCGGAGAAAACATGAAATCATTGTTTAAGACGTGTATTGAAACTTTTGGATGGTTTGAAGGCATAAAGTTTTATATTATCCAATACAAGATCAAGATGGACTTATACTTATGGTGGTGCAAGGTGACTAAGAAGAAATGGTGTAAACATAATGGGTACTCATGCAAGGATAAGGATTGCAAATATGAACACTTAGATGAGCCAATACCTTGGCCTACAACAATTCCTGAAGGCACTAAATGTGTTTATTGTGGAAAAAATCCTGCAACAGAAATAATAGACAATCCAAACTGGGATATAGATGAGCGAGCATGGTTCGTATGCAAGACCTGCAAAGAAGTAATCAAATGGCAACACCAATCATCAATGGGAATAATAATGGCAGACAGGCTAAAAGACAGTCCACAAGCACTTGCATCTACAGAAAAACTTGTTAATGAAGCAAACACTAATCTTGAGAGGATAGCGAAAGAGACGGGCCAACCAATACTTAATGCAGGACTATACAAACAACCAGATGGACACTACGAAACAGTAAGTATAGAATATACAGGTGAAAAAGATGATAAATCATAAAGACAAAGACCTAAATATGCTTGACAAGAAGAGAATATACTTAATGGACAAAATCTATGCATACTTCACAGAAGTAAGAGAATATAAGACCAACCCCACAACAACAAAAAAAGCACTAGTAAAGAAATTCAATGATAAATTAGACGAGGGACTAAAAATATTCAAATAACTTTGATTCAAAGGAGATGATAAAAATGGAAGAATCACAGGAGAAGATAAAATTAGTGAACAGCCTAAACATCCTAAGTAGCCTACTAAAACTACGAATAGGACAATCACTAAACATACAAATAGGCAAAGATATCGTGACATATCAGAGGACAAAGTGACATCCTCTCACACCCTAAGGGTGGAGCTTCCAATGACTGAGCTTGTTGAAGGTTCTGTCATTATAGTTCCTGCTTCATCCACAACCGCCTTCACAAGTGAAGGTCCACAGGCGTTAAGTTCGGCACAGTCCGTGCCTACTTTCAAAATATTAATCGAGGCGTTTAAATCACGATGACAAGCAAAACCACATTTCGGGCAGAGAAACTCTCTTTTGTTGAGAGGCATCTCTATAATAATTCCGCATTTACTACAGGTCTTGCTTGTGTTTCTAGGATTGACTTTGACGAGTTGTCCACCGCAAGTTACTGCTTTGTAGGACAACATCTGGACAAAGCTATTCCAGGAAGCATCACTTATACTTTTAGCCAACCAATGATTATTAAGCATACTTTTGACATTCAAATTCTCAACAGCAATGAAAGAATAGGATTTAGCTATTCTATGGCTGATTTTATGCAGGAAGTCGGTTCTTTGGTTAGCAACCTTGATATGTTGTTTTGCCAGTCTAAACCTTGCCTTTCTCCTATTAGCAGAACCTTTCTTTTTCTTACTGAGCCTTTTTTGCAATCGTTTAAGTCTCTTTTCAGCTTTGATGATGTGTCGAGGATTATCTATAAATTCTCCATTGGACAGGACAGCATAACTCTCAAGTCCCACATCAATCCCTACATGAGTACTCATATCAGTACTCGCATGGGTACTTTTAGTGGTGAGCAATTCACAAGCGAATGTAGCAAACCATTGCCCAGCTTTGTTCTGCTTGATAGTCAAGGTCTTAATCTTGCCTTTAGGGGCACGATGCAAGACAATAGGCACAGAGCCAACCTTACTGAGTTTAAGCTTTTTGTCGGACAGAATCTTGAAGCCACTTTGAGGAAAAGTGATGCTATTCACTCTGCTCTTGAATCGGGGAAACCCTTTCTCTTTGCAGGACTTGTCTTTGACTCTGCGAAAGAAGTTGGAAAAAGCCTTGTGAACTCTGTCAGAAACATTCTGTTTAACCTGAGAATGTATGTTGGGATGTTTGCCAGTAAGATGTTTGTTGTAGTCAAACTTCCTCAAAGTCTTTCCAGACTCTTTATATGTCTTTTTGGAAATGTCAAGAAGCTCATTGTAGATTGCCTTACAATTTTTGAGAGAATTAATAATTCTGGCCTTCTGTTTTCGAGAAGGATAAATCCGATACCGATACATCAACAAGCCCATAGTCAGGTGATATATGAGCACATATTTAAATGTTGCGATTCATCCCAACCATAAAAGGATCAGGTATTCTCGCAACCGATTATATAAATTGTCACGAATAGGTAAGTGCAAATGTAAAAAGAGGATGACAATGACTAAACCTGTGAATCCTAGATTCTTTCGAAAAAACAAGAAGGAACAAGCATTTATTGAAGAATGCATAAAACTGTTAGAAAAGTGCTCAAATTGTGGCGAGATAAACAAATGCTACTATTCAGAATTCCTTAATGCATGGATGTGCCCAAAATGTGGATACCTAATGCCAAACAATAATGGTAATACTACGATCCCAGACACACTAGAAGCATTCATGAATTACGATAAGATACGAGAAAAATTCAATAATAAAATGAAGGAGAAACCAAAACCAATATTAATAGAGGATAAAAATGATAGATAAAAAATTTATTGCTAGTTTAGAATTTGACGAAACAGATAAAAAGATAATTCAGGTAATGCTAGACCATCATAGTCATTCGGTCGGTAGATGGATGACTATAAATCAAATTAAAATATTCTCTAAACTAAATTGGAAGACAGTTAATAAGCATCTTCAAGAACTAAAAAGAAAATATGAAATAGTATATGATAAACCTATGAAAGTGCTAAAAACACAAGGATTAGAACGAATATTCATGGAAATACATCGAAAACATAAGAAACATACAAGAGTATGGAGACTCAATGTAAAAGTTAAAAAGAATAAATACACACCCAAAGAATACTTACATAAATATCCTTCATGCACAGCACCAATAGGACAATTCTGCAACAAACACCAGAGCATACATCGATAGAATTATGGCTTCTATAAGAAAATAGATAAGTTCGCCCCCAGTTCTTCGTAAAGTTTTGGGGGTTTATGAAGAATTTGCGTGTGAGGGCGAAATTGATACTATCCTCCCGTTACTTCGTAAGGGAAGGGAGTTAATTAATGATACACAAACATATCTTATATATAAATATTATGAAAAAAATATGAAAAATATTGATATGAACACTATTAACAATATAAATATGTTAACAGTCCATCGACGCAACTTGTTTCCTAACTTATTATTAGGAGAGCTGCCCATACCATGGTTTTCGGGTGAGGTTGACATAAAGCATACTCTCCATAAATTTTATACCCTCGCAGGTCATTGCGTGGACGACCTGCTTAGGAAAAGAGGTGAGAATATCATCCTGACAAGACTAATATATAAATGTTTCGATTTACGATTTGACAGTGGACAGTGGACAGAAAGATTTATATATAACCTCATAACATAAAGATAGAATGGATTGTGCAGATTGTGGAAAGGAACTAACACCCGACGAGGGATACGAAACCATATTCCGATGCAGAAACCCTAGATGTCCTTCACATAATCAGCCAGTCTATGCATCAAAATATTGAATGAGGAAACTTTTTTTTGAACGATGAAAATATTTGATGAAGCTAAAGAATATGGTGGAAGAATGATTATGAGAGCCATATTGTTCGGAATGTTCGGTTTGTTCGCCCTATTAATCGTAGGATGTACTTCTGATAGTCAAACTAAGACTACGCTAGAGAAGGCAGGATATACAGATATAGAAGTTGGTGGATGGAGTGTGTTAGGATGTAGTGATGATGATTGGTACTCAACAAAGTTTATAGCCACAAATCCGAAGGATGAGCGTATAGAAGGCACAGTATGTTGTGGATTAATATTCAAGAAATGCACTATAAGATATTAAGGAGGAATTAATATGTTGAATGAAGAATATTTCAAGAAAAAGGATAGGCCACTAAAAAAATTCTTTTTAACAGATGTTCAGGGGAGAGAATTCAAATATGAAGGATATGAATTAGAAGATGGGGACACAGAATATGAGCCAAGACGCAGAAATACACATATACAAGTATTCGACATTCGAGACAATGCCAAGGTGGACTTGCCAATAAATCGGACCATAATAAAGAGAGTTGAGAAAAAATAATGGAAATTACTATAATAATTGAGGAGTTCGAAAACTTTTTGCATGCACAAAATATGGTAGTACCGTTAGGTGCACAATCTATAGAGGTAGACTTCTCTAAATTATCCAAATATAATCCTGAAATAGCTAACGAATTATTAGATAATGCTGAAGATACATTACGAGCATTCAGCATCGCAACAGCACGATATAATAATGATAAAGAGATACCTGTAAGGATAAAAAACCCTCCAAACTCGCAAAAGATACTCATCAGAGAGATTAGGGGAGAAAAACATTATAATAAACTCACACAACTAGAAGGCAGAGTCAAGAGTAAGAGTAAAGTAAGACAAAAAATTGTTTCAGCAAGATACGAATGTCCAGCATGCAATAATACTATGACAGTACTAATATTAGGAGATGAAGTAAAAGAACCAAAAATGTGTGGCTGTGGGCGTAAAGGAAAATTCCGACTATTATCTAGTGATAGGACAAACGTATTCGTGATAAGCCTACAAGAACCAGAAGACCTAGTAAAAGTCGGTAGTGACCTACAAAATATTACATGCCTATTCACACACGACCTATGCGAATATGAGAAGGAACAAACAATATATCAGGGATGCAGAATAAAACTTAACGGGATAATAAAAGACAAATTCAAAATCAACAGGGACGGAAGCAAAAATGCTGTACTAGACCACTTCTTCGAAGTCAACCAAGTAGAAGAAGTAGAAGGAGACCTAAACAATATGCAAATCACAGCAGAAGACATAAGACAAATAAAAGACTATGCCACACAAGCAGACTGCCTAGACATACTAGCAAACACAATATTCGCACCAATATACGGCCACGACGACGTAAAAAAAGCAATAATACTATCAATGATCAGCGGAACAACATTCACAGAAAAACACCTAAAAAACAGGGGACTAATACACACACTACTCATCGGAGACCCTGCATGTCAACCTGCAGGCTCGAAAGTCTTGATGGCTAATGGTGAATGGAAAAATATTGAAGATATACGCGAAGGAGATGAAATATTATCACCACAAAAAGACGGAACATACACATATTCTACAGTTCAAGAAACACATCAATGGTATTGTAACGAAATGTACGATGTAATTAATAATAAAGACAAGAAAGTATATGCATGCACATATAATCATAAAATACCATTAATCCACAAGATAATACGTAAAAATAGGAAAATTATGTGGTCAATAACAGACGTGGAAGCACAAAACATAAATATTTTAGATAGAACCACAATACAATTATCAAAAAAAAATACGTTTAAACACAGAAAAGTTTTACTCAGAAAATCTTCTCCTGCAATGGTTTATGGATTTACACTGAACTCGCCTAGTCAATGGTATGTTACAGATAATTATATGATTACACACAACTCCTCAAAGACGGACTTGATGCTTTTAGCAGGTAAGTATCATCCTAAAGCCATGTATATTAATGTCGCTGGTGGAAGTTCCACATCGGTTGGCTTAACATCTAATGTTGTGAAAGATGAATTAACTGGTGAGTGGACTTTTGAAGCTGGAGCAATCCCGCTAATGCATCACGGAATTTTGATGGTTGATGAAATCGGCGAGTTAGAAGAGCCACAAGCATTACAAGAATCACTTGAGAATATGAGTGTTACAGTCAACAAAGCAAATATTCATGCATGTTATTCTGAGGATACCGAAGTATTAACTAATAGAGGATGGTTAACACATAATAAGATCAGGAAATCTGATCTAGTCGCACAATATAATTCTAATGACAAAGTTATAGAATTTGTTAAAGGACAAAAAGTCGTATATAATTATCATGGTCCCATGATTAATTTTAAAAGTCATTGTGTGGACGTGTTGGTTACACCCGAACATAGAATGTGGGTTTATGAAGGCAGCAATGTCTATAGGTATTTTGAGGATTTTAAATTCGTGACTGCTGAAAATATTATTTGTAAAAGATTTTCTTTTTTAACATCTAGCCTAAATAGTGATAAAAAAGATGTTGATAAAGAATACGTATTGCCTAAAATAAGTTATAATCAAAAAAGAATCGCCTATAAATATGTAAAGAATATGTCAGAAACCAGAGTTCCTATAAAATTATGGATGCAATTCATAGGATACTACTTATCAGAGGGAGGACTGGGAGTTAAATGTGGGATATATAATAATAGTTTTCCGATAATGTTTGTGCAAAAAACAGGAACAAATATATCTAATAAAATGGAATTATGCTTTACAAAAATAGCATCCATTTTAAATTGCAAATTAAGTAAAATGCGAGATAGAACGTATACTAGATGGAGTATAAGTAATAAGCAATTGTGGTCTGAATTATATAATAATTATGGCACATATTGTAATAATAAACATATTAAAAAAGAATTATTTAACCAAAGCAAGGAAAATCTGGAAGAATTGTTCTTATCACTAATGGAAGGAGATGGTTCAAAGAGAAAATGTGGAGAATTTTCAGGCTATGCTACTACGAGTAAAGAATTAGCTGATGATATCCAAACATTATGTTTGTTATTAGGAAAAACAGCAAGTATTAGAAAACATAAACCTAAAAGAGAAAATAGAAAATCACTATATACATTATGCATCACTAACACGTGCTATAGAACACTATATAACCATCATATTAAAAGAGAAGAATATAATGGAAAAGTATTCTGTTTTACGGTTGAGCCTTGGGGACTATTTGTTACTCGTAGGAATGGAAAAATAACTATACAAGGCAATAGTCTTTTAGCTGAGACTACTGTGTTGGCTGCGTGTAATCCTAAGCTTGGTCGTTTTGATCCTTATACTAACGTATTTGAGCAGATTAATATGCCTCCGCAGATGATTAGTAGGTTTGATTTGATTTATCCTTTTAGGGATGTTTTGAATGAGGATAAGGATCAGAAGATTGCTGATAAGATATTGTCTCGTCATATAAAGCGTAGGGCACTTGTTGAGGAGTCTATACTTACTCCTGATTTGGTGAAGAAATGGATTATTATGGCTCAGAAGATTGTTCCTGAAATGACTGATGAGGTTGCGGACTTCATGAAGGAGAAGTATGTTAGTATACGTAATAGGAATAAGAAGACGAAGACTGATGAGGAACGATATAAGGCCGTGCCTATATCTGCTAGGCAATTACAGGCAATGATCAGGCTTAGTCAAGCATTAACAAAACTTCAGTTAAGGGATAAGATTACTAAGAAGAATGCAGAATTTGCTGTAAACCTAGTAATTTCTAGCCTAGAACTTATCGGTGTAGATCCTGAGACTGGCGAGATGGATATTCAAATGTTAGAGACAGGAATGCCTGCATCTAAAAAGAATAAGATTGCACATGTAACAGACATATTTTATCATATGGATAAGAGTTCATCAATATCTTTTGATGATATTGCAAAGACTGTGGGAGAACACGGTATTAGTGAAGGAGAGGTGGAAGAGATACTTGCCAAACTTAAGACTGTGGGAAGTATATATGAGCCTAAAGCAGGGTACTGGAGAAAAATATGATAGAAAAATATTTTGAGTTAACACTAATAGTGTTATTAGGTGTATCATGTTTCATGCTAGGAAACATTATAGGACTAAACAATAATGTAACCACTCTAGTGACGGGGATAAATAATAATATGAACGATATAACAGACTATTGTGCACAATACGATTTAAGTAATGACTGGATATTCACTCAAGAATTAGTTAAAAGATTTGATGCTAAACACACATATAATGTTAGCGAATATAATTGTGTAAATTATAGTATGAGTATAGCAAGTATTGGAACAGAATTGGGATTAGACATACAAGTCAGGGAAGGATATCCTGAAGAAAAAAATGCTACAGGACATGCATGGAACAATATATGCACAGACTTCGAACCACAAAATAATCAAATAAAAGATTATCGGACAGAATACCCGCGGAGGAAAAAATGAGGTGGACAGACGAGTGTGTATGAGCATACACGTAGAAAGAGGAGGAAAGAAGGAGTAGTTCCACAAAACAATTATGCTATGAGGTATCCGGAATTGGTCGAGGAGATTCGAGAAAAAATAATGAAGCAGGAGGAGTTAATATGAATTCTAAGCGTTGCCCAAAATGTGGTGTAGACAATAATGTGGGAGTATTACATTGTGTACAGTGTGGTAAGGGACTGAAAATATTATTAGCACACGGAGAATTAAAGGGCGGATTATTAGAAGAGGGCAAGAGCCAAGTATATAAGATCAACTATATGCCTGCAGAAGATATTGAAGACAAACATTATGATCCGAAGATAGAATTCGTACTATTAACACCCACAAAACCTCGCCCTGGAGAGCCTGATAGGATGAATTATAGTTCATTAAGATTCACTAATCCAGAACAGTTAAGACTCGTACTAGTAAAGATGGCTAAAGGATATGCATACTTCAAAAAAGAGAAAGGAGAACTAAATGTACAAAACGTACATTCACTACCACACCAGATAATGAAAGAAATAGAAGACGAAATGCTAAAAATACTCAAAGGAAAAATTGATTGAAATGATGGCTGAAGCAATAAAAATTGTGATGACAGCAAGAAAGTTCAGTGATGGAGGTAAAAAATGATTATTAAGACAGTAATTATGGATAAAATAGAAGGCACTAAGGAATCGCCAATATTTATAAATAGCAAAAAAGTCTATTTTTTAGGAATACCAATATATACGGGTTATATGCGGAGGGAATAAAATGAGGAAGATTTTTTATGTGATAATGGGTTTATTGTTTGTAGGCGTAGGCAGTGCTGCATTAGTTACGTACTTAAGTAATATGGTAAGTACTACAATGAATGTTCAATCACCAATGAGCATAACCACGAGCAGTGATGGAATAATATATGATGGTGATCCAAAAATTTTTGATATGTTTGGTGGAGAGACTATGACAGTATATGCTAAGACTAAGAACTTGGCTAATGCAACAATTACTGGGACAGCACTCATAACAGTAAATAATCCTGATGGCGTAACATGCACTGACTTTCAGAATGTAATAATTAATAGGACAGGCATAGTTAATGAGTACCTAGACGTTACAACCCTATGCAGCGTCATTAGTGGAACAAGCATCACGTTCCAAGCATACACGTCAAGCAGTATAGCATTCCAGCCACAATACCAAGATATAGCAGTAATACAATACACATTCAAGCCAGGAGTTACAGGAAGCTACACCACAAACATGCAAATAACAATATAGGAGGACAAAATGGTATTATACGAGATTAGGTGTGAGATAGAATGCTTAAACTTTCAAGCAAAAGATGCGGAAGAAGCTGAAGAACTATTCAGGGAATCAATAAGTGACGAATACGGAGTATATTCTGCAATAAAAAATAATTATGTAGAAATACGTCTTTCAAAACAGAAAACATTATGAAATATAATTATTTGTTGGATGCAGGATTTTTTGGCGGATACTTTATAGGTATTATGATTGTTGCATTGACTATTTATCATTCATCATATTTTTTGGATGCGATCTTATTATCTTTAGGATTATTGGTGCTGAAACATTATAGGGATAAGTGGCATATATCTACGTTAGGATATTATGCTGCCATCACGGCAATGGTTATTCATTCACTTGGTGTTTTTGGAGCATATTCTTGGACTATCTTTGGGTTGACATATGATGTATATATGCATTTCGCTTCAGGATTCGCATCAGGAATAATCTTGCATAATATCTTACCAAAAAAGATGGTTATACACAAGAATATCATGATATTAATACTTGTTTTAGGACTAAATGCTGTGGGAGAATTAGTTGAATTTGGTGGAACACTAGCAAATATACGTCATGGAATGTTCGGTATAGAGGGAGAGATAGAACCAACATACGGGTTATCAATAGATTATTGGGATACAATGACAGACTTTATACGCACGATAGAAGGCGGAATAGCAGCAATAATATTAACACGATTCAGAGGATTAAATGACTGATTTAGCATATAAACAAACGACTGATGAAGAGTTTGCAAGTATAAGATTAGAGAAGGATTTGACAGGCAACGACATAAAAGAATTATTGCGGAAGTCGGGCATAGATGAACATTATTATATAAATTCTGAACGTAGTGAAGGGGGAAGTCACCATAATCCCTTCGATATGGTATTAGGTGATAAGAAAAATTATAAGATGCAAGGATTAGAAATCAAAGGAGATACAGACAATTTTGGTAGATTAAAAACACAATTAGATGCATATACTAGATGCTTTGATGAAGTATACCTCGTACTGCACAAGAAAGAAGCACCAGAATGGTTATTCGAATGTATAGGTATAATACGTGTAACAGAAAATAGTGCGTGGATAGAAAAACATTCCTTCATGAGAGATTATATGGAAATAACCACAGAATGGGATTGGGATGCAGTACTCAAAGCAAACAAGATAAGCACGCCAGTAGATAATATAAAGAGAGCATACGAGGCAGCAGGAGATATAAGAAAGAACGTATTATTCAACAGATTATTTGGCACACACGAATGGGGAAATAATAATTATAGCCAATTCTTCCCATTAAGCGATTACCAGAAGAGCATAATTATAGGATTCAACATACAACAATCAGTAAAAACCCTTAATAATAAAATAAGAGATTGCGAAAAAAATCTTGAACTAATAAAAACAGCAATAAAATTATACAATCAACCAACCAAAATAAAGAGGAATAAAGGATGAATAAGATTATGTTACTAATATTTTTTGTGATTATACAAATAATATTATCTATAGCCGTCCTAGCATATTATAGTGGTGAGACTATTAAGCTTAGTATGGGTGGATGCGAAAAAAATGCTATCTTAACAGTGAATGGTACATTATCTATAGATGCTAATGAGTATAGGGTATCTAATTGCACAAGCATAGGTGTAAATAAATGGTTTTGTGGATGCACAACAAACTTTAGTACACTCCCCAATACGATAAATAATTATTTAATCAAGGTACAATATCCAATATATGCTACAGAAGAACTTATTGACGCAGGAATAATCAATATAACAGATACAATAGCCAACAATACTCCATCACCCAAAAAAGTAGTTACAAAAATACCCGAAATCATACCACCACCTATACCTGATATACCTGAACCAATAAATATTATAGCAGAGACATCACCAGAGCCTGAAGTCGTCCTTAAATATAATATTATGGCTACAATAATGTTACTAGGACTACTAACGATCCTAATAATCAGAGAATTATGAGGAGGAAAAAAAATGGATAATATAACACGATGGCTAATAAAGATATTCCGTGCAATACTTATGGCCGGGGCAGTAAAGATAATAATGACCATAGCAACAGATATGAATGCTACAACAACAGATTATACACTATACATAAATATTGTTGCAATAATAGCATTCCTATTAGTCATAAGCAAGCCAGAAATAAAAGTAGAAACAACACCAATCATACCACAAGAACCACCACCAACACCTACAGAAGTAAAGATTGATGAACTAGACATCATACAAAAAAATATCAGAAAAAGATGAATCCAATGGAACAAATAGAAGAGCAGATGAAGATAATGTCTCAAGCAATCCCACGAACTTTAGTCGTGGGAAGAATTGAGACTCGGAGTTAAGAATGCAAAGAACGAATGTGATACAATTAATGCCCAATCGGAAACAGGAGAAGATATTAAGGGAGTGTATGCTCTTATCTTCTTGCGTGTATAATAGTGCTAACTATATAAGCTCTTGCATAAGATTGAGAATAAGGTAAAGGAGTTAGGGATAGGGATTCAGATGACTACTGAGGAATATACTAGCAGGACTTGTCCGATATGCTACGATAATTCCTTAGAGAATAAGAAGGACAGGATTTTCTTGTGTTCTTTTTGTGGTTATATTGACCATCGTGATATTGTTGGTGCGAGGAATATTATGTTTAAAGGTATGCACGACCAGAGCAATCAAAGTGTGCATTGGTGCGAGATAGCACCATCTATGGAGGGAACATAAAATGTCACCATCCAAAGAGAATCCCACGAACTTTAGTCGTGGGAGTATCAAAAGCAATATTTATATATAAGTTCATACAATGAAGGTTTTGAGGTAGATTAACTATGAGTTTCCAACCAATATGTAAGCCATTAGGCGAAGGTATTGTTCTATGCAGGCCTAGAATGGGTGATCGAAGTTCTGGACTACAAATACTCGATACTACAAGTAAAAGAACATATCAGAGACTAAGCGATATAGATCATGATCATCAAGCATTATTAAAGACTGGTGATGAGGCAGGAGCTGCTAGGATGGAGCGTATAAGACAGTTGTTCGTTCAAGAACTGGGTAATTGGCCATAAAAGTGTGAATTCTAACTTTTTTGTGATGATTCCACATATTTCTCACTTAAATTCTTAGAATTTTATTAAAAGAAAAAAAATATTTGGCTTATGCCATGTTGCCTATTTGTAGTGTTACTGGACTGGCTTTTGCATTTCTGCTTGGATACTGTTTGTTTAGGTAACTTCCTAGATCTTCGAATGTTATCTGGAATTCTTCTGTTGTATCCCAGTTGGCTTCTGCTGCTGTGATCTGGAATTGCCATCTGGCTTTCTGACTTGATCCAAGTGTGGTTGCTATAGTGAAGCATTGTGCTCCTGCACCGCCCATTGCATCCTCCCAATATGTTTGTAGGCTTCCTGGTATGGCTATTGCTGTAGTGCCTGATACATAGCTTGCTGTGAATGATGTGATCTCATTACCTTCCATGTCACCATCACTATCTCTGAAGCACATTACCACATCTTTCAGTTCACTATTTGCATTATTGTTTCCGATGTCTGATTTCCACCATGCTGATCCTGCTATTGCTGATTCGTCGTATAGTAGTAGGTTGTCTGTTGCCATCGTATAGTTTGCTGTTAGTGTTGCCCCATTATATCTGTCGTCTCCGTCTAGTGTTATGTAACAGTCTCCTGTTCCTGATAATGTGTAGTTTCCTGCTGCTACTGTTGTTGAGCCATTATATATTGTTGCTGCACTACACGTAATTGTTCCTGTCGTGTCTGGGTCTGTATCTCCGAATAATGTTGCTGTACTGTTGGATCCTGTGAATGTGTTGCTGTCTGACTGTTTTCCTGTAGTGTTTAGTCCTGTCTGCACTTCTGGTAGTGATGCTGCTAATTGTGTTGCGAATCCTCCTACTGGGCTTAGTGCTGCGTATGCTACATTGTTTGATATTAGTGTTCCTTTCCCTGTTTTCGGGTTATAGTTTACTCCCCATCCACTTAGTGCTCCATCATAGTATGTGGCTCCTGAGCCATCATAGTATACGTCGTATTGTGTGTTTGTTTGTATTAAGAGGTTTGATGTGTTTCCTCCACAGTCTAGGCCGTCTAATCGTGTGATGTATGGGTCTTTAACATCTGCTCCTGGCGTGTAGAAGCTTAAGTTTCCAGTAGTTACAGCTGCCATAGTGAACTTATCCTTACAGCTTCCTGCGAGTACTTCTATAGGTACTGCTTTGGCTGTTGTTACTGTCGTTGTTGGTTGTGCTTGTCCATTATTGTTTTGTATTATTACTGTTTGTGTGTCTGGTGTTTGTGCTTGTGGCGTTGTTGGTGCTGGGGTGTCGTTCCACCAGTGTGCATTTCCGTAGAAGTATGCTCCCGTGCCTGCAGCTAGTACTGCCAAGAATAGTAGAATATATGCTTTTATTTCCATGATTATCCTCCTCTCGAAAGTGTATCTAAAAGACTCTTTGTGCATACTTATATTTAAATCTTTCTAAAAAACTTTTTTAAAACCTTTCTTTTCATAAACTATTGTCCTATGAGGATAGGGTATACTTATCTTCTTATTATCGAAGCATTTCTTTACAGTTTCTAGTATTTCACATTTTAGTATGAATGCCTTAACATTATTTTCTGTCCATAACCATGTACATAATCTTATTCCATTATCTCCCCAATCTATTACTCTCACGATTATTGGGTTTGTCTGATCCATTCCTCCATGTGTTAGCTTATTGTATGATACTGTGGCTTTAGCTGATGTAATGTCTGTTCTTAAGTGTTCCATCATCCCTTTGGCTTTCATGATCTCTGTATTTAGGCATAAGGGATTATTTTTACATTCTCTGATAATGATTTTTCTGGCTAATGATATATTTGTATTGTAGCCTACGAGGAATTCTATTGGTATGATTGTTCTCTCATCATAATTCGTATAATTGATTATGTCTGCTGCAGAGATATTTCCGTTAGGCACTATTAGGCGATTATTATCTCCCATCACAAGCACTGTATGTCGAAAGTTTATATCCTCAACTATTGCCTTATCTCCCTTATACAATATCCTATCACCTATACGGTAGGGCTTATATATGGCAATGAATATTCCTGATATCATGTTCTCAAACATATTTTTAGAAGCTAATCCTATAATTAATGCTATAACCCCGGCTGATGCCAGCATAGATACTGCCCACGTCTTTAATTGTGGGATGCTGAATAATGTAAAGAGTATCCCAAGAATATATATGCAAAATACAATAATCCTCCTGGTGAGCACATAATGTGTCTTATCAGAATCTTTTCCTATACCCATCAACATAGATCTCTTGAGCAGACTATTTATTGTCCTAGCAACAATTATTGTTATAATAATAGTTAGTACAGGACCAATATATGGCGAGATCCAACTCATTTCTTCTTCCTCTTTTCTACTAGATATATTATTGTTAATATTATTGCAAATAATGTTATGCTGATTATGAGGAATATTGTTGAATAATTATTTTTGCTCCATTCACTGAAAGTGTTTTGTTCTAGGATGTTTCCTTCTGTGATCGTGTAAGATAAGGGTATAGTAACTATTTCTGATGATTGTAGTGCAGATACCTTAATAATTATTTCCCTAAGATATTGTCCAGCCATTATTGCTGGAATGGTTATGTTTACATCGCTTTCTGTTAATGGATCGAGTACTAATATTTTTGGGCTTATAATTATGTCTTTTGCTGTAAAGGTTAATACCATCTTGCTATCTTCCATATTGATTATGTGTAATTGCTGTTTTGCAGGCATTCCTTTTATTGTAGAGATATCTATGCTTCCAGGAGATATTTGGTAATGCATATAATACCCGTTAGCTATGTGTGAGATTGTTGCTGTGGGCTTGATATTATCATTATATTGTATGATCATTAATGATGTTGCACCGAGTATTATTACACCAAATATTGCTATCGTGTTCCATATCTTCTTGTGTAGTGGGGATAATTTGCTTGTATGTATGATTATTATGATTATTATAGCGATTATTGTTGCTATGCACATCATGATTATGAATCCTGGATGATTCTTGGAAAAGTTTCTTCCATCAATTATGTCTGTAATGGTTAGTGGCGAGATACATTTATGGTTATTGCATGATTTAGAGAAGCATTCAGTATCTATAGTACAATTTTCTCCTAATGTTTTTCCATTAAATATTGTGAATGATACTATGATGCTGTCAGTGCTTATATTGCCTACTGTGTTTGTGATTTTTGTGTGTATAACCTCCATATATTCTCCTACAGGATGTCCTGTTATCCTGAATGTGATATTTGCTTCCTTACCTGGTGCAATATTCAAGGTTTTTGGCGTGATATCTAGTCCTGTAGTGAACTCTACTAATATGTTGTTCTTGTCTAAATTTTTTATCTTAAAACCATCCGTTACTGATTCTCCTACCAGAAATATTTTGCTTATACCTCTAGGTGTGATATCATATTTTATGTTTGATGGCTGCCAATATGTTGATGGAGGAGTAGTGTTGGTGTATATATAAGTTTTTGGCGTGTATGGTGTTATGCTTAATAATAGTATGCATATCACAATAATTATTATCGTCACTAATATTATGCTAATATTTAGTGTGTCTCTACGAACATTTTTTTCTCCTACCTGAATATATTTTTGTGTCTTATCTCTTCCATGATTTAGTAAGAACATCCCAATCATGCTTAGGAGTATCATGATTATTATAATCCATATATATATTGGGCGTATCTTGATCTTTTCTGTTATACTGACCTTTTTTGTCTTGCAAATTTTTTCTTCACAATTTTGTGATATACATTCTGCATCTCGTGTGCATGCCCGCCCATTATCTAATAAACTGTTTATTGCGTACGATATGGATACCTTATCGTAGAATGGTAGTGATGGTAATGCATATAGTTTGAATCGTATTATATCATTATATTTTCCTTCTGGTCCTGAAATTTTTATCCGTAATTCTTGTGCAGAATTTGGTGGTATACTAAGCTTTTTTGATGGGGTAATGTCTAGGCTACTATTTATTTCTACAAATAATATCTTATTACCCAAATTTTTTATTATTATTCCAGGATAAATTTCTTGTCCAACAAATAATGTTGAACTAATATTTCTTGGGGTAATATCGTAGCGTATCTCTCCACCACCTCCACCCCCGCCTGATGTTGGTGGAGTGGTTGTTGGTGTAGTGATAGTGATGGTTTTTGTTGTTGTGACCTTGTTACTTCCCTGACTATAATTTGCATAGAGCGTGTATGTTCCGGCAGTAGTGGGTGTTGTGAAGGCGACATAGTATTGTCCTGATCCTATATCTGTCATGTTAGTCCAATCCTGCCATATAGAATTATCATCTGCAAGTATCCGGAATAATACTGTCCCACCTATTTGGGGGATGCTGTTCACATCAATTATTGTTGTTGTAGCGGATGTTGATACTCCCTGACTATAAGTATTATTTGGCGTGGTCAAGTTTCCACTAACACTATATGTGCCTACATACAAGTATTCTTGTGTTTGTGCCCATCCTATACTATCATTATCCGCCCGAATAATCAACAGGTATGTTCCCTCATAATCATAATCATACACGAAATTATATGATCCATTCACTCCAAGATTATTGAATGTAATATTTATAATATCATCATACGGGTCTGTTAATGTCCCGTTAATGATTGCAGCATTTGTTAAGTCCCCTATATCTACAGGATTCTCTATATCACGCAAGTATAATGTAAGATTTACAGTATTAAATCCTGTACTAGAAAATACTGGGCTACTAGTGAATATTGGCATAAAAAAGTATTGTACACCAGGAATCCTAAAATATACTGTAGTATCAGCAGATACTGCTGTAGCTAAAAAAATTATAAAAAAAAAGTATGTTATCCAAAACTTATTCTTGCTCATCGGGTTGTACTCTTATAGTCATAATGAATTGTGGTTCAGATATTCCTATATTACTTTTACTCTTATATGATGCACCATAAGCAGTTATCCATTCTATGGTGTTGCTTGTAGGTGCTCTAGCCACATCAAATCCCACACTATATATGCCTGGAGGTGTATCATTGCGTACACTGATTTGCATGCGAATCTTTCTAGTCCATCCCTCTCTAAAGATAAGGTATGCTGGCTCTAACAATAATACGTTAGGCTCAATACTTATAGACACATATCTTTCTGATGCTGAACTATTTATAGGAATACTCTTTCCATCAAACATCGTAGTTGAAGGATATACTGGCACTAATGTGAATCCCTGATATGTCTCTACACCGAAGCTTGTATGAAAGAACGTACATACAGTAATATCTTCTCCAGCGAATGTGTATGCTTCTATCTCATGAGGATATGTCCCATATCCTTCAGGAGTCCAATGTGTAGGGTCAGGATTCTTTAATACATTCAATCCCACCCCTAAGAATCCATCCCTATAAAATTCTGGCTGGACATAATATTCCGTATATAGATCACATAATGTTTGTGCCGTACTCCTGCCTTCCATTACTTGTGACTTGGCCTTCCAGAAATCATTTGGTAGTGTTGGGAGTTCTTTGAATACTTCACTTATAATAAATTGTTTTCCCTGAAAATTTCCGTACCCGTACTGCCTGTCTGGCTGGTATTGTGCACGTAATTTTGCTTCTATAGTTGTAGCATTCTGAACTTCCTCTATAGAGATAGTATTATTTGTGCTAGTCGTATCCTTCCATGGACTAAAATATAATAATGCTCCAAGAGCTGCTAATACGACCAGTATTGCCCAACCATACGTCATCAAAAATTCTATTATTGCTTGTCCTTTTCTCATTTTTCACCTGTTCTTTCATCTACAAAATTTTGTATAAATACAGGCCTATAATGTTTCTCTATATTCACTATAGCCTTCTTATAGTTTGTTAATAAAAAACTTTCTGTAGCACCCTGTATCTGTTCTGCAGTCTTATCATCTGCATCAACAAGTATTACTAAAGATAATCTGCGAAGTTTCTTGGTAATCATTGTACCCATCTAGGACTTGGAGGACATTCATTAGGTCCATCATATTTTCCTAAATCATCCACTATACATTCTGTACAATCTTGTGGACAATACCTGTATGCTTCCCATTCATTACATACACCATTACCGCATTTGCTTAGTAGGTCTTGTCGACAATTCTTCCAATTCTTTCCATCATCAGGAAGAATTATTCCATTACCGCAATTGATGATACAGTCTTGTGTGCATACAGAATAGTTTTCTGCTAATCCACACACTCCATCACCACAGTCTCTTCCTTGAGGCCTTATAGGGAGAGTGTTTGTTTCTGTAGTATTTATGGTTAACACAAGATTGTCTGTTACATTTTCAGAAACTGGTGTAGTCTTCCATGGCCCCCATATAAATATTGCTGCTACACAAATTATTATCGCAACCAATAATATTATGAGAACTTTATATCCCTTTTTTTTAGGCACTAAATTATCTATATCTTCAATTTTTTTCATTTGTTTCATCCCTCCAAGCTAACATTCAATTTAGCTTTGGACTGCATTAGTGTTCAATGTTCTGGCAATTCCTGTTGTTGCTACTCCACTGTTGAAGTTGCTGAAGTCTGTCCACCACCAAGTATTTTGTGTTCCTGATACTGCTGTTAGGCTGTTCACTATGGTTACTGCTGTTGTGGACACGTTTGCACATACAGCTGTCGTAGGTACTGTTCCTGTACAACTTGCTTGGTATCCGCTAGCATTCAGTGATACCTTCATCACCACACCTGTTGGTAATGCTGCAGTAAAGTTTGCAGTCATATTCACATTCACTGACCCAATATTGCTTATCACTATACCAGCGACTGTTGCATTCTCACACAGATTGCTTCCCGCACTATCTGATGTCGCATTTATCCCTGCTTGTGTCCCATCGATTGTTGCATCGCCTTCTACGAAGTAGAAGTTTGAGCTGGAACATGATCCACCGTATGATAGACTATGACTAACACTTGCTGGTATCACAAATGTTACTGTAGTACTATCTGATTCTGCTAAGACGAATGCAACCATTAACAACAATACTATCCCCATTATCTGTTTTAGGTATTCCTTCATTTTTTTTGACCTCCTTCCTGTTATTACTGGACTAGGTTATATATAAATATTTCCATGAACTTTCGCATTTATAAATCTTACGATTCTGAACTATTCACTTGTAAGGAATAGGAATAATTACCAAATAATCCTGCGGATACTGTACCAACTAAATATACGTCCTTATAAGCACTAACACCTAATCCAGAAACAAAAGTAGTTGTAGATATGTTGAAGTTATCAAGATCACCAAAATCCCATGAAGCAACCAAATCAGTGGTTACTGACTGATTATTATAAACTTGAGAAATCTGGGTATCATACAAAGAACGATTGAAGATTCTGATGTTATCTATGGAGCCGTTGAATATCCTCGCGGTATTATCACTATATCTGCCTATCCTCACCGGTGTAGCGGTCGTGGTAAGTGTTTTAGTATTAGCTGTAGAAGTATTTAATACTCCATTAAGATAAAATATTACATGAGTAGAATTTTTTACTCCACAAATATGTACCCACTGATTTATGAAAGGAGTCATATTTGTTCCTGCTGTTCCTGTTCCATTAAAATCGAATGCCATGCGTTCTGTATCATACCAATAATATCCCATTTGCCATGCTTGATCAGTATTACCGCCACTAATTACTGGCGTATATAATATTTGTTTACTGAATGGTTTGACCCATGCACATGCAGTCATTTGAGCAGTATTTTGTAAACCTATTGCTGATGAGATAATAAGACCGTTGTTAGAGCCGTTACCATTAAAATCGTACCATCTACCTGTGGCGTTGTGTGGTGTACCATTATTTGTTAGAGTATAATTATTTCCGCTATCATCAAGTAATGGGTCATATCCATATTTTAATGTTAATGCAGAATTTAGTGACTGATTTAATGATCCGATTAATGTGATTAATACGTTGCCCGTATTTGTGAATCTATAAAATGATGTGTTGTCGCTTATTTGTCCTTGACAATCCTGGAAATCGTCATTATTTGAAGAGAAGTTGAATGCACAATATGTACATGCACTGCATCCACCTGTCGAACATCCTAGTCCATTAGAGCATCCTGTTGATGGATAACTAATGCTGAATGATATATCTGTTAGGGTAGTCACTAGTATGCTAGTATTTATTGTTGCTGAATGACTATAAAAATCGCTTGCATTGCATGAGAAGGTATAATTTCCGCTAGTAATATTTTCTGTTGTATGAAGCAATATTTCTTCTCCTACAGGATGTCCGAATCCTCCACTATCATAATATCCATTATAGATTAATGAACCGTCCTTATACCAACTATAATTAAAAAATACGACTTTTGTCGGATCATCTGTAGTATTACAGTAACCACTTAGATTACCTCCAGAATATGCTGGGTCAGGAGTTATCCTCACATCAGGAATGGGTGCCTTAGCAGCAATAGTTATATTATAATTTATCACACTAGACTCCGCCGTGCCATCACCTGCTATACAAGTAAAATTTATAATATTAGGAAAAGCCAATCCTGTAGACAAATTTGATATCTGATATTCTATACCAGGACTATAAATTGTGGGTGTCACATTATTATACACCACCTCTTCACTATCTATCCAAGTATAATTAAAATATAATGTATCATTATCAGCATCAGTAGCATTACAATAACCCATTAACGTATCATTCCAGTAAGCAATAATAGGAGTAATCCTTGAAGACACCATCACAGGAGCAGCATTAGTAATAAGATCATACAATTTTATTGTATATACACACCAATCAGTTGCTGATGTTGCATACAAATAATTGTCTGCTGTAGTTAGTCCATAGATAGTGTTTAATACACAACTTCCTGCTCCAGTATTCCAATTCTGATTAAATTTTGGCAATGCTGGATTAGTTACATTCCATACTGCTATGCCTGCTCCAGTAGTATTAAATCCTATAAAAGCATACTTATCATTACCAACAGTAGCTACAGTAATACTTATTGGAAAACTACTTAGTGTTGCATTACCTATAAAGGTTGGTGTAAGACTCGGATTGCTCCAATTATAAATGCTTAACTGTTTATCAGTCCTTGATAGTCCGTACAACATCATAGTATTATTATCAAAATAAAAACTTTCTGGGTCTTCAAGACTTCCTGGAATACTTGTTTGTGCTCCAGTACTATTTAAACAGGTTATAACACCCGCAGCAGACACATTCAACATTGTTATTTCATCATCAATTAGTGCTGTAGCAAGTACATATGAGGTTCCACCAACCTGTTGCATATCATTAGGATTATCAACAGAACAAGGTGGAGCAGAATCAACATAACTATTAATTCTTACAGGAGCAATAGCAGGATTAGTAACATTCCAAGTAGAAACATAATCACTAAGCTGAGAATTGGTAATAGCAAACATTTCATTACCCTGCCAGAAAACAACATCCCAAACACCATTAAGATATGTTCCATCAGTAACACTACCTAAAGCAGTAGGATTACCGATAGGACTGCAATCATATAATGATAAGTAATCATCAGCATAACTTGAACCATAACATACATCAGTAGCAGGATTCATACTAAATCTTCTTATAGTCTCTAATGAACCAGCACCATCAGTGTCAGTAACAGAACCTACAAAAATAATATTAGTTGGATCTGATACATTAAACTTTGTTATTCTGTGCGAACCAACAGAAGAAATATAAAGCATGGCAGCATCAATTTGTACATCTCTAACACCACCAATATATGTACTGTTAGGACCAAAAGTATCAGCGAGAGACATATTAAGGAATTCTCCAGTTGCATAGGTATAATTAATTAGCAGACAAAATACTATTCCGAAAATCAGTAATGTTTTATACCTCATATTTAATCCAGATTTAACCCAGCATTTCAGCAATATTTCTTCTTTGTCTTTCATAATCTATGCTTCTAACACTCCATGGTACGGTACTCCATGCATTAGTATAATTGCCTATTGGAGTATGTCCGAAATCATCGAATGCTCTATAAATAACATTATCTATATATCTCCTAATATTTATACCTTTCTGTTCTGCAAGCCAAAAATATTCATAATCTTGCATTCCCCTACGGAAATTCTTCATTCTTATACTTGCTATCGGGCCTGCTAGTCCTTTATCGTTCGTGTTAACATTTTTTTGTTCTCCAGGATAAATGAATTCTCCGCCACCATTGGCGTATCCTATACTTTCAGTGAATACGTCCCTTGGTGGTAAGAATGTGTTCCAGTATGTTGTATGCCATAAGAAGTAGAAGTCTACATCATATTTCTTGGCAATCCACATTATTGCTCTAGGGTCTGTAGCATCGTTATCGATAAATTCTATTGCAGGGTATGATGGCCTATGACTATTATATATTCCTATGAGTTCTCCTAGTGCTCTTCTCTGGTTTGCAGAAGAAATAATATATCCTTGTGGATCTGGACTTGCTTCTTGCCCACTGGTTTGCATCCATCCACTATTTCCATTAGTGCCCCAAGTATCGATATATCCTATTAGTCTCCTATCTATCTTGCTTGATGCGAATACGTGCATCTCCTTACCGATCCCAGGATTGGTATTTATCCAATTAGCATGTTCGATAATATAATTATAGTTCCATGTAACATTTTTTGTTCCGTTAGGACTATTTTTTCCCCAGTCTGGCTCATCAATCATATATTTGAAGTAGTATGTTTTGGGTGCATTCTGTTTGAACCATCTAGTCCAATTATTAGCTACTTCCCAGTATCCCTCCTTAGTATCATTGCAGAATCCTGAACTTACACACACCCATTTGGGCATATCATATGTTCCTATACTATAAACATTATGTCCTATGCCTGTTCCTGGACCATCATACTTGTTTTCATAAGAGTATCCTGTCCCTATGATAAATTTTCCATAATAATTTTGTATACCATCAAGTAATGTGTTCATATTAAGGTTTATCCTGTGCCTATGAAACATTTGAAAGTATCTATCTTCAATAATGTCTCCAGTAAATGTCTTATTTCCTATAGTGTCTCCTCTACGAAATTTTGCATCATGCTTATTCTCTAGGCTTCTCGTATCACTGATGAAGAAGTTTTTGAAATGGTTCTCATCAGGTAAAGTGAATGAGTAAACCCTTAATTGTATTGGAATAATTTTTATTATATTATTTGATTCAGTAACTTTTATTTCTCCAACATACTCTCCTGGGGAAGCATCTCTAGGTATTGTGATATCTATCCATACTCCTTGAAGTTTTCCTGCATCAATATCGAATGGTGCACCACCAGCACTCTTACTGGCTTCGAATGGTATTAATGCATCAGGGATCATTCCAGTATAATTTGGTGCTATAGAACTACCCATCCATACCTTGCTCCTATTGATTATTGGATAATATTGTTCTTTAAATAATTCTATTCTTTTCCCCCTATAATCGTATGGGTCTCCCTTGCTTATCTCATCATTCTTTATGATGCTGCTTCCTTTGGATAATGAATTAAGAACTACAGTAATATCTTTTGCACTAGTATTAGCTGATTCAATAATTATTTGGAATGCTACAATCTCGTTTCTCCCACCAAATAATCTTATGGTTTTACCATCCCACACGCTATTGTTATTAGATAAGTAATTTCTTAGGTTGCTTTGTTCAATCTTTTCACCATCATCCACAGCCCATATTCTTGTAGGGGTGCCATTCATGACGATACTATCATGATTCGGGATTAATAATAATCCTATACCTAAAATTATTAGTATCAACAATATTGAAGGGATAACATATTTTTTCATGAATAATCTCCTACACTGAATATTTGTTTCTCACCTATTGAAAGTATTAGGTCATCACCATCTTTAACTATAACTGCATTACCTATTTTTATATCATTATTTGGTGTCTGGCGTGCTTGATTATAAAAATGTATCTCTTTTGTAAAGCTTGTCCCATAAATTTTTATAGACATATTTATTGATCCTAGATAAGTTTTGTTTAGTCCGCTTGAGCTAGAAAGTTTGAAATATGCTCCTAATGGGTTCTTGTCTTCAATAACATTATTTGCTGCCCCTTCATAATATGTGTATAAGCTTGGGGCATCTATCATCGCATTATTTATATAATAAGAATTTATTATCATATCTGTGGTGGGATAAAGTATTCTACCATAATAGTTTTCTGTATGTATCATTACAGAACTATTCTTGAACTTATTATTTATGAATGCGTTGTTAGCATTTGATGATTGCTCAAATATTCCTGTGCGATAATTGTGACAATAATTATCCTTAAATGTAAGATTTTGTACTGTGAAGGTCTTTGTTGTGCTATTGTATCTCCCGTCTGTAGCTATGCATAAGCTCACATTTGGTTTCGGTACACTTTCACTACCTCCGAAATAGAATATGTTATTCTCGTATAACATGTTTATGCCATTATTGTTGTATACTCCTGCATGACTATTGTTTACTATATTGTTTGCGATATAATTATTGCTAGAATAGATTTTATCTGTATAATCTGAGTTGGCATTTAGTGCGTTATGTGTGCAATTATTCACATAATTGCCTATAAAATTGCTGTCCCTACCCATTACATCTATACAGTTCCATCCTGAATTGCTTATGGTGTTATTGTATACTTGATTATGATAATTTAGGTTATTATTCATTCTTATTGAATTGCTTGCCGTATTAGTGATTTTGTTGTTATATATCTTTGTCTTGTTTTGTCTATTAATCCATAATGCATTTGTAGTGTTTTCTATGATGTTATTGTAGAATGCATCATTTCCTCCGCCAGATATGTAGTATCCATAATAACAATTATTTATGTCATTATTATAGTATGATCCGCTTCCTAACCTATCATTATATGGGAATACATCTACTTGTACCCCCTTAGAGGATGCGATACTCCCACAATCTATATTATTATTGTGTACATGCCATCCTTTTCCATCCCCAACAAGTATTCCTTGAGCATAATCTTGTATATTACAATTTTTTATAGTAATATTTGTGTATCCATCATACACTCCCTTTATTGCTATTGAATTATTATTGCCTATGATTGTTGCATTATTACAGTCTATAATCATATTATTAGCACCAATTCTTATTGCACTTCCTGTCAGATTGTATGTTCCGAGACATAAGAGTGTGTTATTGGTGTAAATAACGTTTTCTGTAGGATAAACACATGTAACATTTGGCAGTGGAGATTCTCTTGGTGTGGATAATATGATTAATCCTATAACTACGAGTAATGATAATAATATGATAATATATGATTTTTTCATTGTTTCTTCTTCGCTGTTCTGATAAGATAAAATATTATAACTGTTAATGCCGCTACCAGCAACACTATTCCTATATAGATATAAATATTGTTTTTCGTAGATTTTGAGTTCATGCATACACCATTATCATCCACTACCTTAGAACAACACTCTTGTGCATAAGACACTTTTGTTCCTGCATCTTTGCATGTGACTATACTCATCTCATATAATATTGAGTGCGTAACTGTAAAATTATTTTTTGCTACCACCATATCTATGAATCCTTTTGTCTTTCCTCTCACAGGATAAATTTTTAGCTGAAATAAGTGTGATACTCCTGCTGATAGTTTCTCTTCAGCAATATCTTGCAAGTCTTCACCAAAAAATTTTATAAATATTTCTTGATTATCAACATTTGTTACAGTAATATCTTTACCTACAGGGATGCCCTTTACATCCCTAATTGTTGTTATCTGATTTAGTGTATTGCTTAATACTCCTTGAAGCCCGAAATAGTCTTCTGACAAAATATATTTTATTGGACTGGTAGCTATACAACGTCCAGATTCTAACAGTCTTGATGAACACTCCCTAGCTGATGATGCTCTCTGTCCAACATCTAATACTTGACAGCCATCTAATGTACATGCAAACTCGCATTCTGTATGCTCTCCGAATCCGTCTATAAATATGTTATCATCACACCTGCCTGTTGTAGCATTATAATAATTTAGAATGAACTTAGCCACACTGGGCAATATGTCTGTAATCTTTATTGTCGCGTCAGGTACGCCATCTGAATTTAGATCTAGGGGGGTGATAATATTCTCTACGAATATGTACTCCTTTTTTCCTATATTCATCGTGACTTCTTTATGTTTATCATCCAATCCCTTAATGTTAGTGATATAACTATTATTCTTATATATAATCTTTGCCCGCTGCAATAATTGTAAGATACTTATCACACCGTATTTTAATGTTGTCTCCTCAGATGCTCCCCCACCACTTGTGGGTGGTGTTGTGCCATTAGATGGTCTTGTGGTGCTAGTAAATGTTAAGTTGGTATTAACGCTAGAATTAATATTGTTTTGTGCATCAGCACAATAAAAACTAAAATTATTATATACGCCAGCCTTAGTGAAAGTATATAATAAGCCATATAAAGTATTATTTATTAGACTAAGGGAAAAATTTCCTGCTAGAATATTGTCTGGATCAATAAAACTTGTCTTAGGATATCCGCTAGCTATACCACTATAATCATCTGAACAATTAATATAAACATAATATGATGTATCAGTATATCCTGAACTTGATTGTAAATAATAAGTCATGGCTGGCATGGTTAAATCATCAAAAACTACTAATGGAGATGTTATCCATGTAGAATTTATTATGCCGTCATCAATTATTGCTGAACAGGTGACATTGGTATTGTTTGCTGTCAAATTATTACTATCCAATAGTCCTGTATGAACACCCAATATTATTCCATCAAGAGTCCAATTATAATAAAATGTTAGGGTATCATTATCAATATCAGAATATGATGTGACATTACATGTAAGATTGTCATATATAGTCGCAGGCGATGGTAAAATACTAATATATGCTGCACTAGTATTTGGTGCTGTGTTTGTGATGTTAAAGAATACAGACATACTTATTGTTGCTGTTCCATCAGTAACATTAATTGTGACATTATACTCGCCAACAGTAGATAAACTATTGGTCTTGTTGATTAATCCTGATGAACTATTTATTGTGAATCTTGTATCATTAATAGCATATGTTAACGTATCTGCATCAGTATCAGAAGCATTAATCTGCAAAGAAATATTCACACCATGACTGATAGTAGAAACAAAATTGCTCTCATTAAAAGATGGTACAGAATTATTTATTGTAGTATTAGACTCATTCACACCACTATAAACTGATCCATCATACGCCTTAGACCTCACCCTAATAATATTATGAGCATCAGACACAGCAACAGTATACGACGCAGTAGTAGAATATGCCTGCACAGTTGAGGTATCATTAATATTATAGAACTCATAAAAATACGACAAAGAATCATTATCCACATCAGAACTACCAGAAGCAGAAGCAACAAGAGCTTCACCAACAAACAACGAAGCATTAACAGACAACACACTAGGCGTTGTTGGTGCTGTGTTTGTGATGTTAAAGAATACAGACATACTTATTGTTGCTGTTCCATCAGTAACATTAATTGTGACATTATACTCGCCAACAGTAGATAAACTATTGGTCTTGTTGATTAATCCTGATGAACTATTTATTGTGAATCTTGTATCATTAATAGCATATGTTAACGTATCTGCATCAGTATCAGAAGCATTAATCTGCAAAGAAATATTCACACCATGACTAATAATTGAAACAAAATTGCTCTCATTAAACGTGGGCATGATGTTACTGATTGTGGCGTTAGATTCTATCTCGCTAGAATATGTAAGGCCATCAAATGCTTTACTTCTTATTCTGATTATGTCGTGTGCATCGATTACTTGTATAGTATATGTTCCTATAGTGCTATATGCTTGAACTGTTGTAGTATCATTAATATTATAGAACTCATAATAATATGTCAATACATCACCATCTCCGTCTGTACTTCCAGAAATATTTACTCCTTCAGCAACTTCTGTAGCTGTTAATGTCCTATTATACAGGGCAACATTATCCATTGATGAATTAGAAAATTGTGTGTTAGGATCAGTATATCCGCATCCGCCTTTGCCAACAAATATTGGTGATGGAGAATAAGTTAAAGGCCCCACATATCCGGACCCGAATGCTACAAATCCTTGATATACGCCATTAATATAGGTTGCTACACCACTACTATTTTTAACAAAGGCATAATGTGTATAAACATTTAATTGTGTATAATTGCCTAATTCTATAGCCAGATAATTTGTTCCATTAGTTGAATACTGGAAATAGAGATAGCCCGACTTAGCTTGTGTAAAACTCCATTGTCTAGGGCTAGCACATGCTGCACTAGGTCCAAAAAATATTGCTGAATCTAGCGTGATTGGGTGGAAGTTAGCCCATAACATTACAGTGAAATTACCGCTAAGATTATATGTATTATTGTAAGCAATAAATCCTGTAGACACATTAGGACTTCCATTGAAGTTTACTCCACTACCAAATTTACCATATGAAGTATTCACAGTTAACATTCCTGGACTCGGTGTAAGTGTGTATATATATATTATTCCATCATTATTATATGTTGACCTGTCTGGAATGGTTGCCGGTGTCGTATTCGTCTTTTCGAAGTCATAAAATACTAGTAGTGAATCATTCAAATATATCTCTCTAACTTCTGCAGTTAATAATTGTCCAACAGTTAAGGTATTATTAGCGAATAGTGTGGCTGGTGTTGTTGGTGCTGTGTTTGTGATGTTAAAAAATACAGACATACTTATTGTTGCTGTTCCATCAGTAACATTAATTGTGACATTATACTCGCCAACAGTAGATAAACTATTGGTCTTGTTGATTAATCCTGATGAACTATTTATTGTGAATCTCGTATCATTAATAGCATATGTTAACGTATCTGCATCAGTATCAGAAGCATTAATCTGCAAAGAAACATTCACACCATGACTAATAGTAGAAACAAAATTGCTCTCATTAAAAGATGGTACAGAATTATTTATCGTAGTATTAGACTCATTCACACCACTATAAACTGATCCATCATACACCTTAGACCTCACCCTAATAATATTGTGAGCATCAGACACAGCAACAGTATACGACGCAGTAGTAGAATATGCCTGCACAGTTGAGGTATCATTAATATTATAGAACTCATAAAAATACGACAAAGAATCATTATCCACATCAGAACTACCAGAAGCAGAAGCAACAAGAGCTTCACCAACAAACAACGAAGCATTAACAGACAAAGACGGAACAGTAGGGATAGAATTGCTAATAACTATGCTACTATTACTATAATCTGTTTCTCCAACATAATTGTCAACAAAACATTCTAATGTCCAATTCTGTCCTTTTGTCATTATGCTTATATTTGTGTCTACGATTGCTGTCTGCGAATATTCGCAGTACATATAATCACAAAAATCTTGTCCCGTACTGTTTACTACACCATTTAAGTACCACGTCCAATTTACATAATAGAGGCTACTATCATCATTTGTAGCATTACAATACCCTACCAAGGTATCATTCTTATATGCAGTAGATGGCGATATCATAGAATTAGCAGTTATGTTTGTGTTAGAAATATTCAATATAGAACTCGTAGCCCAATCTGAAACTAGATATCCATCATTAGCTCTGCATACTAAATAGATATCATCAGTATACTGAAATTGTGATCCATCAATATCTGTTGTCCTGGTGGATATTAGATTTTCATTAGATGAACTAAATCCTAAGCCATAATCTAAAAACAGTCTTTCTTCATAAAGGTATCCATTAGTAAGAGTATAGCTACCAAGTTCTATATATTCCGTACCATTATAACAACTAAAAACATTATAATATGGTGAAAAGTATGCTATAGCAGTGGATAAGGATATTGTGTCATTATTAGAAATACATGTGGGGTCAACTGTATAATTTATTTTCTGCGGATTATTCACGTTAAGTCCGTAGGTGATTTCCCAAATCGCCCCTCGCAACTGTCCTGACTTGATATACTCTGCAGATACACTTCCGCTATCATTAGATAAAACTCCTGTACTATAATTGCCATCACAATAATTCTCAAAGCTAGTATTGATACAATCACTAGAATTAAATTGTTCTTGAATTGTAAAATTGCTGATATTCGCAGTATAATTTAGTGTTGCACATCCATTTCCACACCATTTATAATCATAAGATAATGTATCACCATTTTCATCTGTCGCATTACAATAACCTGATATGGTGTCATTATAGTATGCTATTGTCGGTGTTAACCTAGCGGATATTATTGTTGGTGCAATATTTGATGTGTTCGTTTGTTCGCTTCCAAGAGTTATAAATGTATCAGGATAATTCTGATTATTATATTCTGTCTGCATCCTTTCAGGTGTTATTGTTGATGCTCTTATGGTTACTTCATCAACTATGCCACTGAATGGTTCTTGACCAATAGGATTTCCACCTATCCTGAACTCCCATGCAGTATCAACAAGATTAAAAGTATTATTTATAGTTGTTCTTATTGTTCCATCAACATATCCTATATGATTTGTAGCATTCTTTACAAAAGCCACTTGATACCATGTACTTGTTGTTGGTGGTGCCGGTGTAGCTATAGCAAATGAGTGAATATTTTGTGCCCAGCTAGTAGCATTAGCTGCACCAGCATGAAACCTATTACTTAATGCATTATTTGCCATATACAATGAATAAGCTGAATAAGGTGATGCTTGCCCTTCATTAAAACTCTTTGTTGTAATAACATTATAAGCATTCTGTAATGTTGCAGGAGTTTTAACCCATACAACCATTGTTAATGCAGTACCTGTAGGACTAAGACTGACACTATCAAGAGCACTTATTGACTGATTATTTACAGCAGAAAAGTTTAATGCCTTATAAAATTTACCATCAACCAAATTAGTTGAATTCATTGCAACACTATCTGCTGTACAATTATTATTATTTGAAGTACTATCAAGAACATTATATGTTCCAGGTGCTGAAGGGGATTGTGATAAATGCCAAACAGCAGCATAATCAAGCCATACATCACTAGCATTCTCAGAATTATTTATTGCAGGATTATTATAATATAAATATAATTTGGTCGATAGATTTAATTCAGGAACCTTCACATACGCATGTAAGACGCCGGTGCTTGAATTAAAATTATCTATCTCATGAGATAATTTCGTGCCATCATCAAGAACAAAAATGATATCATCACCATCAGACTGCGAAACATTAAGATCTAAACTAGTAACACCCACATACATACTAAAATTTGAGTGTGTACCACTAATTTGAGAATCATCTAAAACAAGTTCCATCCTATTAATCCAAGAATGATTATACCACACGGCAGATACAGGATACACAAATGCTATGAGTACCAATAAAAATGTCGCTATTTTAAGAAATGATACAGCTCTCATATGAATAGTCTGGTATACACTGATATATAAATCTTTCCCTTCGCCTTTCGCCTTCGCCCTATCTTAATATGTTCTCTAATACAGGCTTATCTGCGACTTCATCTATTAGTAGCCACATGAATACTCCTGCAAGTATCAAGTATATTATCCATGCAATAATTATGGGGAATCCCTGACTTACAGCATAGGCCATGTCTGATCCAGGCATTAGTGGGTATGCTGAGGGTATTACTGAATAGAACATCATTATAATGGCTAATACACGCCATAAGCTGTCCCTGTCCAGTTTTAGCCATAAGAATAGTGCTATCCCGAAGATTATTATTATTGAGGATAATGCTATGATGAGATTTATGGTCTTATTCTCATAAACACACGCCCCGTTTAAGCATGTATCTGTTGTTGAGGATGCCCCGTCATTACACATATTATTGGTGCTGCATACATTATTGCTGTATTGGTATAATAGGCATCCTTCGAAGGCTGTTTGTCCTACGAATACGTTAGTATTCCATGATGTCTTACACCCAAACATTTTTGCTACAAGTGCATGCCCGCCAGCTTCATGTAAGAATGTCCCCACATTAGTCAATATGAGACTGGAGACTCCGAGAATAGCCAATAATGCTACGATTAACAATAACTTTTTTGATGCCTTCTTAGGACTGCCACTCACATCATACTTATCATAGCACCGATTATTCTTCCACGACCCACTGGTGACCTTACACTGTTTTGCATTGATACTCCCACGACTAAAATTCATGAGATTCTTGGCAGATTCCATTTTTATAGGACCTCCAATGGCAATATCTCTTGCCGATGCACACTTTGATTGCTCTGGTCGTGCATACCTTTTATCATAATATTTCTTGCACCAATAATATCTCTATGGTCTATATATCCACAGAATGTACATTGGAATATTCTGTCTTTGACATTTTCTTTACTGTTATCGTAGCATATAGGACAAGTTCTTGAAGTATATTCTTCTGTGGTCATTACTATTTCTATTCCCGATGCTTCAGCATTGTTTTCTATCTTGTGCAATAGCTTATCAAATGACCAGTAGTTGTGCATCATTGTGTTAAGCTTCTTGCCCTTATCATTATGTTCTCTGATTCCTTTTATATCTCCGATGACTAGTGTTGATATATTATTACGTTTTAGGAATCTGAACATTTTAGCGACAACATTATTAAACAAATTATCCTGATAAACGGACCGCTTATAGTATAGCCTAGAAAGATTATTAGAAGCCTTTCTATTGATTTTTGATAGTTTCTCCTGTTCTTGGGCAATCAAGTCAGTATAATGTTGCCATTGTTTAAAAAACCGTTTACTGCCTATTATCTTTTCTTGATTAGTGTTTGTCGTGACTGTCAGCAAGTTTTTTATTCCCAAATCAAGCCCAGCAATATTACCGGATTTCATTATTGGAGTTGTCACTTCGACAGATTGATATAAATAAAACTTCTTGTTCTTATAATGTATTTGACCTCTCTGTTGCTTACCCTTATGCTTTAGGATGCCATTGTATGCTATCTTAAAATATTTTATATCATACTTTTTACGCATCGCTCTCGATAAGGGGATTGTTGCTTTAGTCTTAGATAAAGAGTATTGACAACCATCAATCACTAAGTAGGATGGTATCGTTGTGTTAGTCTTTCTATTCTTAAGATACTTAGGCAAACCAACTTTATCTTGAACATTCGCCTTAATAAGCTTGAACCTTGCACTATTAGTCTCACCATAAATTTGAAGTCTTGGCAAAGCATAAGACCGACCAAGCAATCTATAATCATCAGATTTCTGGAGTTTAACCTGCAAGTCACGAAAATTAGATACAGACTCCTTATTAAAGAATTGCTGACGCACAATATAGTTAGCACTATTATACACGCAAGAAGATAAGAGCATACACTCCCTTAATATCCTCTCCTGCTTCTTATTAGGCATTAATTGTATCACATTAGTTCTTTGCATTCTAACTCCGAGTCTCATATGATTATGTCCTCGTTTTGTTGTGCAGTATTTGTTATTACAACATTTTTTGTGATTATAGGCATATTTTTGCTATATACGCTGATAATTATTATGTCGTCAACATTCCATCCACTAGGGAAATATGCTGTATCTATCTGATAAAAGTTTCCTATTATCTGCTGGTCTAATATGATCTCTTTTGGCTTGTTAGGCTTATATACTGCAATCATTATGTCACTAATATTTTCTGCATATATCCTTCCGGATATTATGTGACTATCATATCGTGGAGCGTATGATGATAATTGTGTCTTCACTCTATTGGTGCATTCTGGATGTGTTTGTGGTGTTGGAATGTTTTGGCAATAATAATCCCACAAATTATGTGATGTTAATAGTATCTTACAATACTGATCACTTGTCTTATTAATTATTTTTCCGCCTATGCACTCACAAAATCCTTCAGCGGTAATGTTTGTGCATGAGTTGATCTTATTATTTGATGGCATGCTCTGATAATATATTAGTATAGCTACTATGATAATAAATATTGCAATAACTATTGGTATAGATTTTTTGTTATTGATTTTAATCCCTTGGTTGTCTGGTCATCAAATTTATTACCCTCGCTGATGATGATACTATTACCATCAAAAAGTATGGCCAAATAAATATTAGTGCTGATGCCCTGATAAGGAATCCTATGATTGTTGCTACAATGGGTGCCCATGATGAGATGTCTATATATGATCCTCCTACAAGCACTATTCCTAGGACTATTAGTACGACTACTGAGGGCATTCCTAAGTATGCTCCTGTATCTTTGGTTCGTATCATCTTATACAGTAACCATATAAATACTGTTAATCCTAAGAATATTAGGATAAAATCTAAAAAATTGTTTATTGTTGGTAATGCGGCTTGTGCTAATGAATTCATATTTATTCCTCCTCACTGAATTTTTATTTCTGTGACCTTAAAATTTTGTGTGCTTCCTACTACTTTGATGCCTATCTTTATATATTTTGTGTCTTGTGGTAGGAATTTATCGAAGATGACTGTTTTTGGTTCTGTAATATATCCTGTTTCTATCCCTGAGATTATGTCTCGCCAATTAGCAGCATCATTGCTTGATTGTATGCTTATAGAATAATCTATTGGTTGAGACCACACTCCTAATCCTATAGATATATTGTTTATAGAATATATCTTTTTAAGGTCTATAATCATATAATTGAATTGTCCGGCAGCATCTGTGCCTGTCCATGCTGTAGCATCATTATTGTCGAATGCTGCTTGCAGGTTTTGTCCTGTACCTTGTATGCTTAATTGTTGTACTTGTTCTGCAGGCGTACCTAATGCTTTCATGGATGTTTGATAATAGAAATACATTCCAGTAATGACTAATAAGAATATTATACTAATAATTATTAATTCACTCCGTTTATTTTTATCCATCTTATCTCCGACGAGAGATTATGTGATTGACACATGCATTAACCTCTTCTGTACGCTCAAATTTTGCTTTACAAAAACTTTTTATCTTATCATGCATCTTTCCTGACTCGGCTGCTTGTACCATATATATCAAGATTATTAGTCCTAATGCTTGCAAAATTACGAGTATTAATCCAATCACCGTAACTACCACGTCTAAGTCTTTCCAGTAATAGAATAATGTTGCGTCAAGCATCAAGAATGTTGTAACGAAAAATGTTCCTTTAATGTGTCCCTTAAGAAATATTAGTGATATAAAGCTCAATATTCCTATCCCTAATATTATGAGTGTTTTTGTGCTTGTGTCTTTCGCTAATAATTGTGTTACTGTAAAGAATACTCCTCCATGAAATGCTGTGGAGATTAGCCATGCAATAAAATTTTTTCCACTCATTTTCTTCTCCTTAACATCCACCAAATACTTCCACTTAATCCTAAAGCTATAATGAAAGCTATAAGTATTGCAGTCCATTTCATGTCAGGTTTTGGTGGGATGATTGTGCAGTCTGTGACACAGTTTGTTATTGTTTCTCCTGTTTCACATATACTATTATTATTGCATACTAAGGCAGTACATTGCCCATCAGTACATCCATTGGGACAAAGTATTGCAGCTATAGGATATGTACATACTCCATTATCGCATACGCCTGCTGATTGTAACATATTACCGTTACAAGTTGCTGGACATGTAACACTCTGGCAAGGATCAACAACACAACTTCCACCTATACATTTTGGTGTATTAGCGGGACAATCCTTTGCAGACCATACTCCTCCAGAACATTCTTGAATACTTGTAGTGCTTGTACATTCTTTCTGTCCAGGACTACATTCTTGGCATGAAGCCAAATTATTCTGTCGTATATATGCTAAGGGATTGTTTGGACAATAAGCTGTATCTTCAGACCAATCAATTAATTGTGCAAACACTAAATTATTATAGCATGCTATCTCTTGATAATAATCTCTTAGATCTCCACATGAGGAACTGTCTACAGGGATAGCCCTATACCTATACCTACTCCTGCCCGTGGTAGAACTTGTCCACCATTCACAATCACCAAGCATTTGTGCTTTAAGATCTGATGCAATAGGATAAGATAATTCTAGAACACACATCTGGCACATTTTTAATAAATCATTTTGTGTCGCCCAAGTATGAATTCTTAATTCTAATGAGTCACTACCACAATCATAAGCATGCCCATTATAAACTATGGTGCTACCGCCTATCTTAATTATTGATTCCACTACAGCAGTTTTTTCTCTAAAGAAGAATATAAATAATGATACAGAAACTATGGCTACTATGATAAGAATAGCAAATATCTTCTTTCTTTTAGTATCAAAAAGCCTCTTTATCACCTTTTCTTTAATACTAGCCATATACCGCCCCCTAACCCCCCAATAATCACGAATATTATGAGGATTGCAAGCCATAACATACTAGGCTTTGGAGGGATTATGCAACTTGCTTCTGCACCATTCATCTCACATGTTGTAGTACAATTTTCTATCTGATAATCACACTGATTAGTTAAGGAATTTCTTATCCCATCATACTCCCTAACACTTATCCCAGTATTAGTCTTAGCACAAAAATCGGGACAAGGAGTCGGAGGTATATGACAGTCACTCGGACAAGTTCCAGTTGTTTCTCCGCATGCAGCATTACATACATTATTTCCGCATGTTTCACTGGCACAAACATTAGTAACTACACATGATCCGCTTTGACATGTTGGAGCATTTGTAGGACAAGGATTGGTCACCCATTGACCATTACTACATTCTTTGATACTGCTCGTATCTGCACATTCTGTCTGTCCAGTAACACACGTTACAGGCTTATCAACACATATTAATTGACTCGGATCACATGTTTCTGTACTGGCACAATTATCGTATCTGCTTCCTCTCACACCACAACTATCATACCAGTATACATCATCATTATAACATCTCTTCTCATATTCTGATGTACATGAACTAGTACATGCTCCATTAGTACAAGTTTCTGTACTGCTACAATAATCATATATACTCCCCCTATTTCCACAACTATCACTATAATATGAATCTCCCTCAAAGCACACTTTAGGTCCAGTATTCGGGGTACACCCCGAACAATCCCATTTTACTGTTCCTCCCCAACTATATCCCTGCCATTCATAAACTGAACAACTAGAATATTGTGTCGGGCATACGTGCTGATATATTTGAACATATAAATCTCTACCACAATATTTTGTATCACTGAATGTAGGATTTTCTATTATGAATAATCCTCCAACATTATATGTCGATCCTTTATATCTATACGTACTATATCCAACATATGCTGTAGCATAACTTCCCGAAAAAGATGAACTAGGATATAACCTAAATTCTAGATTATTATATCCGGAATATTGCGAATTATATAATGTAGCATCATATACCACTGTATGTTTTTTGGATGACTGATCTGTTGTTTGACTAGTTATTGCGAATGCTGTAGCATAATCCGGTTCTGTGCCTGGACTTTGCACTTGTGTAGATATTACCGGCCCGTCTATCCCTATGAATTGTCCTATCATAGTAACTTCAACTTTATTAAATGATTTATAAGTCATTATTCCTACGAGTATTAATATTATTAGTGCTGCTCCGCCGATTATTAGGGTTTTCTTATTCATTTTCTGGCTCGCAATGTTCGTCTGTAATTATTTTTCCATCTTCTGTAGTGACTTTTTGTATACTATATTTTCCGTGTATTGCTTTGCATCGTTTTTGTAGATTCATTTTTGCCTCTCTACGATCTTTTTTATTATGACTACAATCAATAGTATGAATAATGCACTAATGACGCCGATCACTCCTAATATCCATGGACATATTTGGTCTTGAGTCCATGATGGCATTATCAGATTATTTGCATGACAGCCTATATCATACCATTTGCATTCTTTTTCAAATACTGCCTTGGACTGGCATGATTTCTCTTCGCTCTTGAATAATGATGTGAACCAATCAGTGCATGATGTGCAATAATTAGGCTTACAATCAACACAATTCTTTTCAGTCTCTCCACGAGCAGATTCGCAGATATTATTAGCATTACATGATTGATCGCTTGAACATCTTGCCCCTAACCCTTCCTGAACACATTTTTTTGGTGCACAATCAGATACAAAATTATTTGCCGTGCCGAAGCTATTACATTCCCATATTTGTGTGCCTACACACCATCTATTGCTTGCTTGACAATTAATTATTGGATCCACACATACATCTGCAATTTTTTGTTTATTGCCGCTTACAGGGTTATATACGTTTACTGTGCATTTGGCATTTACTTTAACATTCACACCTTGTGCTGTTATAGGAATATATACTGTGGTTGTTTCTTGTGATGCTAAACCAATAGTTTGAGCTACTGTCGGTGTGCTGAATGGTAATCCACAATTAGCATTTATTTCAAAGTTTCCTTGCTCTGTACCAATATTTTGTATCACTACTTTTATGTTAGCATTTACATCTCCTGGCTTGAAGCATGAGCTGGTTGCTGAAACAATTTTTGCTTCTGGTGCAGGAGTATAAAATCCTATCCATGAAGCTTTCAAATAATACGTCAATAATGGTTGAGAGATTAGTCCTTGAGAACTTGTTAGAACAACTTTTCCACCAGTACTGCTTGTCTTTTCTGTTATAGTACCAAAATTGGTTTGTGAAGCAATTAATGTATCAGAGAACATATTTATATTATTCACATCAGCAACTACTGATCCCCATTGAGTTCCAGTATATGAGTTTCCTATATATTGATTCATTTTCTGATTATAGCTAGACCATGCAGTGTAAGAATAAGTCCTCCATTCAGGCAATGATACTCCTTCTTGTAAGTATAATGCTTTTTGAGTTGAAGGATTTAGATAAGAACATGGTGCTCCGGTGACTGTTCCACCACTCCATACGACTGCTCCTAATGGATTGCTTGATGGTCCGAATGTAGCATATGTTCCAGATACTGTTTGTCCATCTCTGCCTGCACTATCTAATATTGCTTCATAATGTTCTGTACCACTATATAATCCTGTAGTGATTTTTGTCCTAACTTGTGCACTTGCTAAGTCTGCAGGTATTGCCCTTGTTTGTGCACATACCCCTCCACAATAGGGGAGATTAAATTTTAGAATTTGTGTAGGTCCCCAGATCCAATTATTACATGCTGGTGCATTATAGTTACAGTCATGCAATACATTTTTTGCCCATTCAGGTGTTGTGAGCTTATATACTGGATTAGCATAAGTATCTTTTACTATTGGGAATTCGCATGATTGTGTTATACTTTTTATTTCTATTGAGAAATCGTGTAACGGCTTTTCTTTGCCACTTACTGGAGCATTGGTTTGATTGATTCGCATTAATCCGGTCTGTCCTAGTATTCCTCCTCCAGAGACAGTCATCGCCCATACCTTTTCTCCTCTAAGGTATGCTGATTGTGAACTCATATCTATTAATGATAATGATAATATATTGAATCCTCCTATATCTGTTGCTTTAATTGTTCCGCTTGAGAATAGTATTTGGTTTAATTGGTTTGATGAATCGGGATTGTTTTTTGTTGCGAAGAATATTCCTGTGCCTATAACAAGTATTATGATGAGTAATATACTTATGTAGATTCTCTTATTATCTAGGCTTTCAAGCATTCGTTTTCCCCTCCAATTTATCTAAAAAAAAAAAGAAAAAAAATATTTTTTTAGGGTTTTATGCTTGGTCTCCTACAGTTAATGATGCTGCTGATGCTTTAGCATTTCTGCTTGGATACTGTTTCTCAAGATATTGTCCGAGGTCATCGAATGTTATCTCGAATTCTTCTGTCGTATCGAAGTTAGCTTCTGCTACTGCGACAGTGAATTGCCATCTGGCTTTCTGACTTGATCCAAGTGTGCTTGCTATTGTGAAGCATTGTGCTCCTGCACCACCCATTGCATCTTCCCAATATGTTTGTAGGCTTCCAGGTATAGCTATTGCTGTAGTGCCTGATACATAACTGGCTGTGAATGATGTGATCTCATTACCTTCCATGTCACCATCATTGTCTCTGAAGCACATTACTACATCTTTCAGTTCACTGTTTGCATTGTTGTTTCCGATGTCCATGTCGAACCATCCTGATCCGCCTAGTCCTGATTCGTCATAGTATAGTGCTCCTGCTCCTGTGTCGTTTAGTCCGCTCTGTATCTCTGGTAGTGATGCTGCTGAGTACTCTACTAATGCTCCTACTGGACTGACTGCATGGTATGCTAATCCGCTGGATAACAATGTTCCCTTGCCAGTTTCAGGATTGTAGTTGATATTCCATGATGATAATAGTTCATCATAGTATGTGGCTCCTGAGCCATCATAATGTATATCATATCCTGTGTTTGTCTGCACTAGCATATCTGTTGTTGACCCGCCACAATCTATCTGGTCTATGCTTGTGATGTATGGGTCTTTAACATCTGCTCCTGGCGTGTAGAAGCTTAAGTTTCCAGTAGTTACAGCTGCCATAGTGAACCTATCCTTACAGCTTGATCCTAGTGTTTCTACAGGTACTGCTGATGCAGTTGTTATCACTGGCTGTGGTGTTGCTGGTTGCTGTCCATCTACTACGACCACTATTGGGGTGCTCGGTGTGCTTGGTGTTGCAGGCTCTTGTGTTTCTACTGGTGCATTCCAGTAGTCATGTGCATTGCCGAAAAAATATACTCCTGTGCCTGCTGCTATTACGGCTAGCAATACTAGAACAAATACTTTTATTTCCATTTTATTCCTCCTCCATTATTTGTTTGTCGGGTTTTTACTTTCTCCTTCCACCCTTGCCGACTTGAGTATTGCGTCACAACGCCATCCATCCAACCATGTCATGACTTTTCCTCTAACGGTTTGAGGCTGTTAAGGAACTATGAATAAAGCATCTTTAGTTGCTCTAGTATTTAAATCTTTCTACAATAATTTTTTAAAAATAAAATTGTTTTTTTTTTACCAGACTTTTAGCCGCAAGATTTATATATATCCACTATTATACGCACTAGTATGAAGATTAAAAAGATCGTATGGCAGAACAAGACGAACGGACAAAAACTCGTAACAATCCCAAAAGATTCAAACATCGAATCAGGAGATTATGTATGGATAGAAAAAGCAAAGAGATAACATGCTAAAATCAGTTCGGCAAGAATGCTTAAATCATAATTATTTTTGCCTAAAATGTGGAAAAAACAAGATAAACCTATTTTATCCAAATAAGAAAAACATCTGTAAAGACTGTATGGAAAAAGAGGGGATATTTGTATTCCCTACGCGACCTCTTTCCTTTTTACAGAAATGCCATGGATATAAATGCAAACTCTGTGGAGAAAGTGACGAGCTTAAGTTTTATAAAAAGAATATATACAGATGTAAAAAATGCATAATAAAAAAAACTAGAGAATACTACAAACTGCACCTGGTACCCACAAGAAACGAGCAACTGTGTAAATTAAGAAGACATGGTAATAAATCCAGCCATACAAATATTGCCTTATTAATACATCAGAAATGTATCCAAGCCAAACTTAATGCTAAACGTAAGCCAGTATCCTTTCAATTAATAGAACAAGATATTCGTGATTTATTAGCACAACAAAAAAATGTGTGTGCCTTATCAGGGATGCCTTTTAATATAGACGATAGAGAAAGATGTTTTTCCATAGATAGAATAGACCCCTCAAAAGGGTACACTAAAGAAAATTGCAGGTTAGTTTTAAGCATAATAAACTATATGAAGAAAAACTATTCAGATGACAAATTCTTCAAAATCATCAAAGAAATCCATAAATATCAAGGCCTTTCTAGCTAATTTTCAAAACTCTTTTTTAAATTATTTTTTGGGAAAATCAAAACATTTATATATTAGTGTATATCATGTTTTATAATGGCGATAGACATCCTTACAATCATCTCTTATTCCAGCAAGATCATGCAATGGCTTATATCAAAGATTTTGGCTACAGGCATTCCACTTATTGAGTGGCAGATTGCTGGAATCTTAATAATAATTTTTATCATATTGATCGTAGCCATAATAAGATTTATTACGTCAACAATTAAATGGGCTTTTGTTGCAGTGCTTATATGGTTTATAGTAGGATTTTTTATTCCGCAATGAGGTGCTTTATGAGAACTAAAATATTGGTATATTTTATTGTAGTATTATTGTTGATGCATGCTGTTAATGCATTGGTTACAGTGAATCCTACTAGTGCATCTTTGACATATATTATAGGTAATGCTCAGCCTAGTAAAGTGATTACGTTCACAAATAATGCTAATGAGAGTGTGACATTAACATTAACTAAGACTGCAGCATTCACTAATATCACTAATACTGCACCGATCATTCCTGCTAATAGTTCTGTAGATATTACTTTTCCATTATATATTCCTGGAAATACTGCTGCAGGCACTTATGTGGATTATATAAATTATGCATACCCTAATGTATCATCACAACAGATACCGTTCATTATAGAAGTGCAGAGTGGTAATACACAGGTAGGTAATTGTAAGCTTATACCTACGATAACAAATTATATTACTACAATAAAGACAGGGACTACACCATTCACTAAAACATTTGGAGTGATCATAGCCAAAGGATGTACTGAAGCGGTAGATATCGGGACGCCAATAATTAATGGTGTGACAGAGACCAGTGATGGTAGTAAGCCTATAGCATTAACAGGAGCATTAAGTCTTGGACCTAAAGAGCCTAATACTCAAGCAAATTTTGATATACAGTTCGATGTTACAGGATTACCCTCAGGGACTTATAGTCCAACAATAATTATTCCGGGAATATATAATGGTGACCAATTACAGGCAACAATGTCATTTAGTGTAATAGTTACTGGAAGTTTAGGACCAATAACTTCTCAGCTTCAACCACCAAAATATACCATCCCTAACCAAGTAGCTAAAGGTACACAGTTTGAGATCACAGCAACTGACTTAGACCCAAATCTTCAGCCTACAATGTTTCCTAATCCTGCACTTACAGGCATATCTGTTGTCCGTAAAGAAACTACTTGGACATGGACTGGAATAATAAATACTACCGGAAAATATGAGGTATCGATAACATCATTATATAGTGGAGGACAAATCGGTGAGGCATATACGAAAACTATTACTGTGACTGAGAGTGGTTCAGCAATAATTACTGGCAATATGAGTTTCCAATTTTATCCATCACTAGACCAATTACAGGATGGAGATAATGTGACAATACTTGTAAGGGATGGATCAAAAATTGTTGATGACGCAATATTATATGTTGACGGGGTAAAGACTGATGAGCGGACATTCATAGTACATGCAGGAGAGGGATATCACTTATCAGCAAGCAATCCTAGCTATACCACTATAGATTATATTTTACAAGTATCTAATAGGGAGGTAAATATAATAATTACTCCTACAGATCCTGAATTAGGTGAAGCAGGATCAATATCTGTAATAGATGCTACTGCCGGAGGTATTGTTGTTGGTGCAACAATAACATTTGACGGTGCTACATTACAAGGAAATAATTTTCAGGCATCACAAGTAGGCCCGCACACTATAATGGCTTCTGCCCCAGGATATGCACCAAAAACTGTATCCATGAATATTAATCCTGTGACTACAATCATTGAAGCACCTAACAAGATAAGTAAAGATGAACCTGCAACTATAAAGATTTCTCGAGATACAGCATGGGCTGTTATGTTAACGACAGATAATGCCTCAACAATTATTGCTCAAGGAAATGTTAATCCGATATCATTCACACCTACTGAGCGTGGAACATATACAGTAACTGTTCGTGACAAGCAGATCAAAGTATATACTATACAAGGTTTTGATTTCAAAAACATTCCGTCATGGATATGGATAGGATTAGGAGTAATTCTCATAATAATTATAATCTTCATCCTCGCAAGAAAGAAAAGTGGTGGAGGCGGTATGGGTTACGGACTCCCTGATGGTGGACAAGGAATGTTCACCCCAATAAACTAAGGTGAATTAATATGGCTGGACAACCACAACAAAAGAAATCAGGGATAATACAAAAAGTTTTTGGATGGATACTCGGTGGTACACAAAATGAACAATTCATTACTAGACTACCAGACTTTCAATCATTAGAGGAAGTTGCAGGATTTATTGACACAAAATTTCAGGAAGAAAATGCACAATTAAAAGCAGAAAATCTTCGCCAAAAGAGGCAATTAGAAGAAAAAAAGGTTGGCAAGAAGCAGGCCAAGGAAGAAGACCAATTACTCGATTATGCACTTAAGCAGAAACAACAATTTAGTAGAGAAAAAAGTTTTAGGACACTAAAATTAAAGTTAGATCTGAAAGAATCACAATTACCTATAATGTTTTTACGCAATAATAAGGGTGTAGGAAAATTTCAGGGATTCATACTTCAAGAAACACCTGAAGGCACGATACTATATTATCCTTGGCTTAAGGTAAAAACTCCTGAGGGTAAGATGGCTAATGTAAAGTTCGAGCGACACGCATTCCATATGGAAGACTTCTTCAAAGACGAATTAGGAGTAGTATCACAAATGCGTGCAGGAAAAATAGATACAAACTTCGATATAGGAGAGAACAATGAACCAATAATTCGTGCACCACCACACAAGTTAGTGGTAGAAAAGACAGGCAAAGATGCTGTGACTGTTGATGAATTAAAAAAATTATATGAACAGCAAAGACTTGGAGAGACTGAACGCAGAGAATATGAACAGAAGATATCCTCAACAAAAGATCAGCTTAATCAAGCATACAGTATGTTACAAGACTTACAGAAGAGAGAAGTAGAATATCATAAGAAGATTGCAGACCTAGAAGTAGACACTGCCATAGCTACCGAAACCGCAGAATTATATGGTGCAACAGTTGCTGCAGAAGCAAAAAATAAGCCTAGCGTAATAAAAGTAGTTACAGACTCATTAATGTCCATACAAGACACTAAAGCATCACAAATATTAACTGAAAGAATGAACAACACAATAAATGATGCAAATGCTAAACTAAGAAAGAAGTATGGTGAATCATTATATAAGGACGAACGTGAAGTAGAAGAATCACGACAAAAAGACATGATACGAAGTGTAGCTACAGAAGTGACACGCCAACAAAAACCTTCCCCTACAAGACCTACACCAACCCCTGCAGAGACATAAAATGACTTACTCCCAAATAAATCACGCTAAAGCGTGGGGTTTCTCACGCAGAACTCCCAACTTAAATCATCCTTGCCCTGCATTATGGAGAAATCTGTTGGACTACTAATATGCAACGCACAATTAAGATTAGACTAATGCCTACGGATAAGAAGAGGGTTGAAATACTTTCAACCATGAAAGTATATACTGAAGTAGTTAATAGATTCATTAATAAGTATAATGGATACGATTATCTTGACCAATTAAACTATAAGCATTTATACAATCCTGCTGACAAAGATACAAGGATAGCATCTAACTATTCTACTAATGCTTTAGCATTCGCTGTAACGAGATTAAATGCTCGATTAGACTTAATAAAAAAGAATTGTAAGGCAAGAATCTATAAGCATATTAAAGACAAGAAAGAACAGCACTACTTATTCTATATATTGAAGCAACAAACATATATCAAATTATTGATGCAACAAAAACAATTTATTGTAGATAAACAATTCGATATATTAAGAATAGAATATTTGAATAAGTATTTACATAGAATACTTCGTCACGAGTTCAAGAACAATAATGTTCCTGAACTAAAAAAGCAGATACTCAGAACAGATGTTGTAACCGCAAAAATTGAACCATTCAAGGATTCTAAAAAGTTCAGTCATATAATCAAACTATCCACAATCAATAAAGGGTCAAGAGTCATCATCCCATTCAATCCAAACAAGTATGTGCAACAATACTTCAACAAAAAGAAAGGATGCTACACTATATTTCTTGACGAACATAATAATCCACAATTACACATTCCAATAGAGGTAGAAGTTAAAGTAGCAGTCAATAATAATACTCAAGAACTCGGAATAGACAAAGGATTCAGAACACTAATAGTGGATTCCAACCATAAATTCTATGGTGAAAAGTGGAATAAGGTAGAGATTGCTCTTGACAATAAATTTCAGAAAAAGCAGAAGCAGAGAAACAAACTATATGCTCTAAGAACTGAATTATACAAGCGATGGATAACAACAAAAGATAAAGTCATACTCAAAAAGATTAAGAGAATAGAAAAGTTTAATCTTGGCAAAGATAAATTCAATACTAATCGCATCAAGACTAAAGATACTATAAAGAATACTGTTAATCAATCAGTAAATCAATTAGTTAAGGAGAATCCTAAACTAAAAATTCTTGCTCTCGAAAAATTAAACAGATTTAATAAAGACAAGAAGTATAGTAGTCGGTCTATTCGATTAATGAATAATTGGAAGAGAGGATTTTTAGAAAAGAAACTTACATTCATATCTCAACTCAATAGTATTGAGTTAGCATACCAAAACCCTGCATATACTTCGCAAGAATGTCTGAACTGTGGCTACCCTGATAGGGATAATAGGCATAATGAGGAATTTATTTGCATAAGATGTGGATTTAGCGAACACGCAGATGTTGTTGGTGCAAAGAATATCTTAAAACGCAAGTATGACACAGAGATAGGTCTATATACTCCGTATAAGCAAGTAAAAACAATTTTACTGAAGAGATATTCTGTCGGTGATATAAAGCCACCAAGACTTGAGACACTGAACTCTGAAAAGAGTTGCGAAAGTTATAAACAGTCAATCCAAGAGCATAAATCAGAACTGGCAACAGTTGGAGGGTGCGATTCAGCCCAAAGTTAAAACTTTGGGTAACCTCGCACACGCTTTATGACAGCTATAAGAGAACCCAGGCCACATCATTGGCTAATAATGCAAAAGATAAGTCCTAAAGAATTATCCACACTATTAGGATTATGTTACCAGTATGAAGATGAAATGACATACCTAGAAAGAGTTGAAGAAATCACAGGATCACACATAAGCAATATACAAATATTAATACAACGCATAATGTCAGAATACCTAAAACTTATACGAACAAGAGGAGAAAATGTTGAAGACCTAGAAAAAATACAAAATGATATGGAAACCACCCTATCTAATTGGTTTGATACACGCGGAAACGTAAAAGATTTAACAAATACGTTCGTGGTAAGTATGGAAAAAGGTGAATTAAAATTTCATATACCATTATTCGTCACCCTAGTCACAGGATTTATTCATAGCAGAATATATGAAAGCATAAAAGATGCCTATAAGACAGCCAGTCAAAGATGCTTCCTCAGCATACCAAAATTATCAGGAATACCATTTATTGAACAAAAAGATTGGCATAAAACAGGCATAATACTATATCCACGACTATGCCTAGCATGCCAAGACTTCGAAGAACAAATAGAATCATACATTAAAGCAGGATCAAGATATCCAGGCAGACTAGAAGAATATTATGAGTGCATGATAAAAGAATACTTAGACATAGTTCAAGATAAAGACAAGATCATCTTAGAATTCGTCAAAAAAAAGGATATAAGCATTGGAGAATCTAAAGAGTTTACTAATGCAATATATTATTATATACAAAAAGCAATAACTCAACATCATTCAACAATGCTACTAAACTTTATAGACTCAACAAAACTGAAAGCAGGAGTATTCACAGGAGTAATGAAAGAAGGAGAACGCATGGGATTAGGAATAAGAACCACACCAACACCTAAAACAGGAGAAACATAAATGGGAATACTAGACTTCATAACCACAATATTTAAAAAGAAGGAGAAACATGTTGGATACTGGTACCTAGTAGATTTTACTGATGCAGCAAAAGAATACTCTGTAGGAAACGATTTTTGCAAAAAGATATATATAATGTACGACAAGCAATGGACAGGAAAATCTTGGCTATATAGTGAAGCAAGAATACAACAACTAAAACAACAAGGAAATGCTGTAGTAGACAAGACACAAGGACAAATAGTACCAGCAGAAAGCACAATGATACCACGCACAGAAGCAGCATTCGGCACAATACAAATATATAAGAGAATAGGGTGAAAAATGGGTATAGGAACAATAATAATAATCGTGATAATATCGATAATAGGACTATTCCTAATATTAGCATTCGCAGGATGGATATATAGGAAAACACATGGGGATGACGACGTAGGAGGAGGATTCCTAAGCATACTAACAGGATGCACAGACATAATGAAAAAATTCAAAGACTGCTAATGAAAATCCCTAAAGAACTAAAAAATATTGTACCAAAAGAAGTAATCAGCGAAGTTAAACACCTCAACAAGACAGGCATCCCACGTTGTCTACATTGTCACAAAAATTATAAGAATGGATACGATAAAATACAAAAAAAGATTAGTAAGTATCTATGGGTACCGCAATGCGAATGTATAAAACGACCTATAACATTATCGATGGGATAAAATGCGACTCATAAAAATAATTACGATGAAAGAATTAGAAGAATTGCATGATAAGAAAATGATTGGTAAGGGAACATTCACTACAGGAAAATATGCTTTAGAACAAGGCAAGCCAACATTTGTAGCATTTAATGAGGAATAGAATGGTTAAATATTATTCCGTAACAATCCATATACAGAAAGGAGACATCTTAATATCCAAAAAAGGAATCCTACAACATTCCACGATAACAGAAAAGGATTATATAGTAAAGAAAATTAAATTCATAGGAAAAGAATGTTTTGAATGTCTAGGAGAAAAAGTTGAAATGAATATAAAGGAGATAAACTCATGAACCCAATAATAATTGCTATACTAATACATTTAGGGGCATATATCACATTTCAGGGCGGAAGAATACTCTTAGCAATAATGAAGATGCCAATGAATTATTGTCCATTCTGCATAGCAACAATCATTACATGGATCACAGGATTCATATTCGTATATACAGACGAATGGCCGATAGCTATACCAATGATATACCTAGGGATAAGCATCTTTGATATGGCAACAAGAATCAAAGCACACCTTACAAGCAAAGGAAACAAGTACGCAGACTACATAAGACAAATAATAGCATTCACGGCAACAAGCCTGGCCCTAATCATACTTTTATTAATAAAAGCGATATAGAATGGAGGAAAACAAAAATGGGAGAAAGCACAGGATCAAGATATGGTATAGTAGCAAACCTAACTGAAAAGAAGCTACAATTAATGGATGAACAAACATTACTAGATAATGAGTTACAGGCAGCACAACAAGATTATGACACAGCCAACGCCAATGCTAAAGCAGACAAGGAATTTATAGATAATGAAGCAAAAAAACGTAAAGATGCAGTAGACCGTCAAGTAAGAGAGAAAAAGAATATGGTAGATATCCTGAAATCTAATAAGGACAGGAAAAGCAAATCTACAGCAGACAAGATTGCAGCAGTAGATAAAGCATTAAAAAATATTCAAGACATAAGCAAGGATGCCACACCACAATAATATTCATCGGAACAGAACACCGAATGATAAATGCCCAACAAAAAAACTATACCATGTGTTAAAGGGCTTGTACTAATGACAACAAAAATGGAATGCCACGTGCTCCACGCAGACCCTGTGCACCAAGAAAGTCACGGGGAAGCGTAAATTTTTTTATGAGGTAAAAAATATGGAAACAGACAAAGAAAAAACTGGTGATGTAGGACTCAAGCAAGATTATCTTGGTGTAATAAAAGATATGGTAGCACTAGAACAACATCTACAACATACGGCAGCAAAGACTGAAAATGAGAAATACCTAGAAATACTTAAAGAAATAAGAATATCTAGAGCAACACACCTAAAAAAGATGATAGGAACAAAACTAGAGGGAGAAAATTGGTGCTCAATAAAGCATATTGCTCTCATAAGCAAACAATTAAGCGAAGTCGGAGACAAATACCTAGATCAAGGAAAAAATGCTGAAGCCATAGAGATGTATAAAGAATCATTAGAATACGACGGAATATGCAATCTAATCATCAGTATAGGTGATGATAGAGAAAGACAAAAAAATATGATGCGAGAGATAGCAAAGGAAATACATATCCCACAGAAAAAGGAATAAAAATGGGAATACTAGACAGACTAAAAAACAAGATCAAAGAAGCAGGACAAGTAGCTAAAGATACACTTAGTGATGCGTGCTGCGACGAAGAAATAAAAATTGCCAAAGAGGAAGAATAAATATGGCTGGAAGATATCTTATCACAGGCGTGCAGTTAGGTATGATTAAAGGTCTAGCGTCAGCAAGTAAGATGAAGGATATAACTATGCTTGTTAATAAAATAATAAAAGAACAATATATAGGCGTGTCAGAAGAAGATATAAAGAAAGATATTAAAACATACAAGACAAAACTTAATACGAGGTAAGAAATGGTTGATGAAAAAAAACAGAAATCTAATATTGGAGCAATACTAGGATTTATTGCACTAATTATTGGAATAGCATTAGTCTTATGGAATATTTCTTTAGTAGAAAGAATTGTAGATATAGAAAAAAGATCTGCGGATTATCTGACTATAGATAATCAAACATACTGGAACTGCATAGAATGGTATGGAACATGCGGAAAATTAGTATTTGACAATCAAAGCGGAATGTACGCACCAGACGGATACTTCAAACCAGAAGAATGTGCAGGAGCATGTGCAGAATACACACTAAGAAAACACAGAATACTACCCACAATAACACTACCAGAGGAAAAACCATGAAAAAATGGACGCCACAGGAAATAGAATATTTAAAGAATAACCTTAAAAAAGATAACAAAGCTTTATCCTTAGAATTAAACAGGACCGTAAAGGCCATATATTCACAAAAGGTGTATAGGTTTTGGTATATTCCTAAAAGAATGAAGGGTAAAGAAGATATCATATCGGATTTAAAGAAAATATACAAACAAACTAAAGTAGTACCTAATAGTTATTATCTTAGTAAAATAGCACCCTCATTATTACACAAAGTTTATAAACATTTCCATAGCATAAGTGATGCATTGATAGAAGCGAAAATACCGCAATCAAGAATAGAAGAATTAGAATCAAAAATAAAAAGATTACGAAAAGCACTTCGTATCTGTCAAAAAGAAAGAGGTGATAAAGATTAAATTACTCTACAGCCTCTTAGGATGTCCCTATTGTAATATTGCTGGTTTAAGTATTTTATTTGCTAATTGTAATTTGCCTGTTGGTAATCGTGTGAGTATTATTGAGGTCTTGCCTAATGAGTTGAATCATAAGGCCTTGGGCGATCCCCGACTATCTTTTTTGTCTGCTCTTAATAAGTCTGAGTCTGTTCAGGAATGGGGTTTTCCTGTTTTAGTGTTGGATAATGTTGGTTTGAAGCATTTTCGTGGTAATGTTGTTGTTGGTCCTACTGGCAGGGCTATGGTGCATTCTGCGTATTCGCATAAGCATTATCAGAGATTTATTGAGTCTATGATTTGATTGGAGGTATTTAAAATGGGAATTTTTAGTAAGGAACCAAGGTTTTATCCGAATTGTCGTCCAGTGCAGGGGTCTACTGCTGGTAGGGTTGTGTTAGAATGTCAGCCACAATTGCATCTTCCTGATGGTAAGGTGCTTACTGGTGAGCGTCCAATGCAGATAGTTTTGGAGAAGGGTAGGCCTCCACAGATTGTTGATGATGGCGGGACTCCTGAGGAGATGATTGGGAGATTGGAGAAGTATATTCATAAATATAATCCTTAAACTCCTAGGTGCAGGGGGCTTATTCCTGCCCTAGGCAGAGGTTTTATGAGGTTCAAGAATGTATTAGTGCATCTATCTCTTCGTCCGTGATTATTTCTGTAGGTTCTTGTATTTTCATGATTTTTATCTTGTCTGTTGGTGTACCACCATCTATTATTTGTAGGTGTTCTGGTTTGCGTATAAGTATTTTGTCTCCGATGAATTCTAGGTATGGTGCCTTCTCTATGGGCTTGTTTCTGTTTCTGCAAAGTATTGCTGGGACTGTTCTTCCTTCAACACTTCGCATTATGCCAAAACATTCCCATGCACCAGCATAGATTGTTGGTCTCTTAGTATATACTGGTGTGGTTCCTATCCCATTATTATCTAACATACCCATAATTAATCACCTATACTTATTGTTCCAAAACCTAAATTACCCATAGGTGTGGCTATGGGAAGTGAGAGGTGTTCACACGTACATCCCACTATGACTTTATTAGCTGTTGTGGTGGTAGTAACGGAAGCTTCACATATAATGTTCTGTCCTGTTATTCTTGTCTTGTCTATACAATATTGGTTCAGGTCTACGCCTGAAGTGGCATATGTTAATTCATAACCGAACCCTTTTATAACGCCATAAGTAGTCACTATTGTTGTTGTCGGGGTGTTTGTATCATTTTTGAATATTAGCATTCCTCCGAGTATTAGTGCGATTATTGTTAGTCCTGCAATGATTATTATTGATGTTTTTTCCCTCATTTTTTCACCCCGAAGAATAGTCCTATAATCACGTAGATTAATAGTCCTATAGCAATTTTTTTTAATAATTCTTTTGTCATTATTTTCACCTGTTTTTGCATTGTTTGAAGTCGTGTCTTACTTGTACTTCTATGAAGCATAGTTCTGTTGGTCCTAATTCTTCGTTATGTGTGATCTTTTCTATTACGTTATGTTTCATTGCATCTTGCCATTCTATAGTGCGTGCCGAATTTGAACCTGCGAGTATCCACTAATGGAATGCCTTCATCGTCCATAATCATTTTATCCTCATGACTGTTATGCTTGGATGCATTATTAGGATGTCGTCTCCTTCTTGTGCTTTGCATGTGCATCCACGGAATTCGTGTTGGTCTTTGATTATGCCTTTCCCTTTTGGCTTGAATACTGATGACTTACATTCACAGCTCAAGATATCTTTTGCCTCGAAGGATTCTTTAAAACTCTCGATAGCTTGTTCTCTATCATTACATGCAATATAATCTTCTTCAGGATAATCGCTCATTTTTCTTCTCTCATTATTGTCCTCTACATAAACCTTTATAAATCTCTTCTAATGTTCTTTTGTGTCTTTCTTCATCTCGTGACATTGATATCACATCGTCTTCATATTTCGGCCTGTATCTACGTCATCTAGCCTGGCGAATTTGTCTGTGAGTTCATGATATTCTTTAGCTCCCTTCTCTTCGTCTATGATTTGGTTTTGTAATGCTTTGCATAATCGTTCATTCATATTCTCACGCACTTATTGTTCTTCCATTTACCACCGTCGACTTTGCATTGGCTTTTGACGTCTTGTGTTGTAGATGTTCTTTGTGTGAGTGTGGCGATTATTCCTGCTATAGTTACTGATGGTATGAATCCGTCTAATTGGTCTGTAGCGTCTAGTATTTCTCCTAATTGTATTGCTCCCCATGGTCCCCATAGTATTATGGATAATATTCCTCCTACGATATCGAATAATGTTCCGAATATCGGTATGCGTCCTATGAAGAAGTCTACAATATCGAATAATATTGCTATCCCGAATTTTCCGATAATTTTAAGATCCATTTTTGTATATTATGCATGTACCATTTCGCATTTTTCCGCCGTCTGCTTTGCATTGTTTTGATGCCACATTATTGTATGATCCGTTCTTGTTGCCTAGTAGCCAGTATAGTATTAGTGGTATAGTCCCGAATATTATTGTGAATATGAACCATATCCATTGGCTATTGATTGCTTGTTTTATTAGTGTGAGTATCCATAGGACGAAATATATTAGTCCTAAGATTATTGCTATAATCAATAATGTTCCAAGAGCCATTATTTCACACACCGATTATTCTTCCACTTTCCGCCGCTTGCCCTACAATTTTTTGCTGCAAAATTTTGTGATACGGATTCTCTGCCTACAAACCACCATAATAGGAGTGGGATTGTTCCAAAGATTATTGTGAACCAGAACCATACCCACTGCTTGGATTGTCCCTGCTTCACTAAAGTGTATACCCAAAATCCAGTATATGCCAGTCCGAATAATAGATATATTATCCAAAATAGTATTCCCATTTTAATCCTCCAATAATCTTTTAGTTCTTTTCAATGAACTCAGCAAGTCTTCACCATGTTCTGAGTAAGCTTCTACAAAGTCTAAGATTTGGGCTTTACTACAACTTTTTTTCAAGACACCTCTAACATAAGAGATATTTCCTACATGTAAACTCTCTGCCAATTCATCAACTTTGCATGCCATTTTATCCTCTCTTTTTATTGTGGTAATGTATTTTTTGGTTCGCTTCTAATGAATTCGTACCATTGATGTATCCTGTTTACTGTCCCGTTGGTTGTGACTTTGAATGTGTATACTCCTTTTCCTGGGATGATTCCTAGCCAGTATACCTTATATTTTCCTTCTGCTCGTATGATTGTTGGATCCTTGTCGCTTTTGAATTCTAGGCCTGTAAGGTTTTGTATCTTAGCGAATTGTGCTGTACGTTTTGCTTGTATGGTTGTGAGTAGTGCTTCTAGCTGTACTCTTTGTGTATCATTCTTTACACGGATTATAGCATTTTCTAGTCCGTTAATCCTTACAGTATATTTTTGTAATCCCTTGACTGATGTATCATACCATCCAGGATATTTGCTTAAGTCTGTAGAATTAAGATAATCGTAAGGGATAATAATTCTTGCTCCTGCTTGTCCCTTAACATAGTCTAATTGTTTGCATACTCCGCCATTGATATCGCAACACTTCCCTGTATTATCGCATTCTAGCGTGACTTTGCTGGTAGTGTATGTATGTTCTGGGTTGACATAAATTTTTGCTGCAGAGACTCCACCGACTAATAATAATGCTAATACGAATAAAATAATTATTTTCATTTTAACACCTTCCCATGCGGACTTTTATTGTATGTGTATCAACGGTTTTTATTTGGATACTTTCAGTCTTATGTTTTCCGTACCTGCACACTAACGGCACCCACACCTTATGATCTTGACCGAATATTTCTATCTCACGATCATCGAGTCGCCTAAATTCTATTGTTGGAATGACATTATCGCATATTCCGTGTATACTTCTAGGATTTATTGTTGTTTTACGTAATAATGGGTGTCCTTTATATCGTTCGCAGGTTCTTATCCATGTAACTAAGTTCTGTGGGGTATATTCGATATTATTCTGATATTTTTGGATCATTGCCATCTTTTATGAATGAGTCTAATTGTTGATTCGAAATTTTTGTGGAATATTTTATTTTAACCATTTGTTGTCCCACATTCTTTTTTTATTTCTTCTAATAATCCTATTTTTTTATTGCTTTCCATGATTAATGTGTTTATCTTCTCGTCTTGTGATGGGAATCTTGAGTGTAAGTCGGTATATTCTGTTAGTAATGTTTTCTCTTTTTCTATTTTATCAATTATTATCCTGCAACTATTCTTTTTTTCAATCCATACTTTAACCTCATCTTCTGATGGTATCCTGCCGTTGAAGTCATTGTTTAATTCTAGAACATCATATTCTGTTTCCTTATTTTTGGGCATTTTTATTGGACATGCTTCTAATTGAAAATTTTTTCCTAATTTGTAGCCCTTTGGTATGCAGAATTTAGAACCAAATAATGTGACTCTGCTCATTAGGGTTACCTCTAATTATTTCTGTCTTTTAATAGAAATAAAAAAAAAATAGGTAAGAGGTGTTTAGCCTCTTGTTCCCTTACACTTTGCTGCAGCTCCTCTGAAGTCAACCTTTCCGTGCTTTCCTTCAAGCTCTTTTGCTACGCAGCTTGCATAAGCGTTAGTTCCAGGGGATTTCCTGATGCCTTTTGGCATTACGAACTTCTGTCCTAAAAAGTTTAGTTTTGCTCCCATTTTATACCACCTTGTGTTTTTTGTTTACTATTGGGGGCTTATCGTTCTCTACCATGCGGCTTGAGGTATTGTGGCCCCTTCATATGTTCATGAACTAGCTTATATATAAATCTTTTCGAAGAAAAAATTTAAAAAATTATTTTTAAAGATTATTTGTAGAAAGATTTAAATATAAGTGTCTTCTTATTATGCTTGTGGTTTGAGGCCGCTCTAGCGAGGATACACACTTCTAGGGTAGTGGCCTTTAATTCTTCTTTGATGTGATATCTTTTCCAAGCTTAGATTTAAGGAATGCTTTTACTATAGGCATGCTCTTTAAATCTTTTAATAATTTGCAGTTAGCATCTATCTCTCCTGTTTTACTGCACGGACAAGTATGGTCTAAGTAGTATGGGCATCCAACGAATGTGAATCGCTTATGTTTCTTTTCGTAGAATATTCCGAAGCCATTATTTATGAATACGTTTCCTGTGAGGAAGAATTTAGATTTTTCTTTACGTAATAATCTATCTTCTACACATTTTAATAGTCGTGGTCGAAGCTTTTGTTCTGGTAACCCCATTTCTTGTGCGAGATAATAACTGCTTATACCTTCAGGATGTATAGCTATAGACTGTAATAATGGGTGTAGATCTTCTATTTTTATCATTTTAGTTCTCCATATGCTTCTTCAAATATTCCTTTCACATACTCAAAATCTTCTTCTTTAGCTGTTGAATGTAACATCATTCTAGCCCTGGCCTTAATTGCTGGTATAATATTATTATGAATAGTTCTAGCACTTAGTATTTCTCTCATTGGACTCCACTCTTTTAATCCTGCAACAAATTCTCCTGCTTCCCTGTCCATTCCTTTAGGAATTATTACTTTAGGAATTAATCTTTTTATTTGTGAAATTTGTTTTTTGAGTTCTACCTGCTCTTCAGCCACTTTCTCATCATCTATATTCCCGCTTTCTGCAATATCTGCATATCTATCAGAGCCGAGTGCTTTAAAAGGTATTATCAACGCGAATCTTGTAAGTAATGCTTTATCTTCATAAAATGATAATTGTGTATGTAGTGGTTCTATCTCATTTAGTATATAATGTTTTGGGTTGCATACAGCAAGGATATTTGTTGGTGCAGGCAACGCATAACTATTCCCGTGCTTAGTAACTTTTATCTGTTGATCTTCCATCACTTCTAATAATGAATCACGTATACTTTTTGGAAGCTTATCAAATTCTTCGATACCTAAAATTCCTCGATTACATTTCGCTAATTCTTCCGCTAATCCTATAGGCGTTGTTCTGCGACCAACATATCCAGAATTTGGTATGATCCTTATCATATATTTTAATATTCGTGACTTGGCTGATGCTGGATCTCCAACGAATAATATATGGAATTTTTCTCCTGCTTCGGGGTTAGAAAATGCTTGGAGTGCTGCTACCATCTTTGCAAAATCACAATCCAGCACCACAGGCTCTATTTTCCTGTAGAATTGTGGCACTGCTTTCGGTAACTCCGCCATTCCTCTCTCCTTATTTTTCTAGTAACTGTCTTAGTCTTTCTTGTGAGATTTTGCATTCATTATTTCTTTCTTCTCCACCTATTGCTCTACAGTGCTGAAATATTTCGTTGTTTTTGCTAATGATGCAATCTTCTCCTTTAGACTCTGCTTTTATTGTTTTACATAAATCCGGTGCCATCTTGAATACCTCCCAGAATGCCATTTATTCCTCTACTTCTTTTAGTTTTTCTGCAAAATCTTCTTTATCTACGCCTTCGCATTTGAAGCCTTCATTTCCTACCTGACGGAATTTTCCTCCCATTTGGGTACAAAGATTTGCCTTTTTTGCTAATTCTCCCATAATACCTTACCTCCGTATTATTCTTTAGTTAGGGCACTAATATATAAATGTTACGATTTCTTTTTAAAAGACCGTTTTAAACAAAGATTTTGAAAGTCTTATCTTTGGTGGACGTGGCACTTTATAGTGATATATTTCTGTGTGTAGTCCTATAATCCTATAATTCTCACCATTATGTAGTCCTGTGAAGTCCGTCCTGTTTGTTGACAACTTCGTTGCAGGTAAATCTCCACTCACACCTTCAGTACTATCTTTATGTCCTATGACGGTCAGTTGTTTATCAATTATTAGTGCTATAACATCAAATCCTTGAAAATTGATTATTTTGTTGATTAATATTTTCTTAGCTATTTTCACTTCAATATTCTTATATGGCATGGTTACACGAATACTGTTTCCTTCAAACATTTATTTTATCCTCATATTATTTATTTCTAGACGATGCTTAAGATTTAGTGACCTAAAAGGATAGAATGATAGTTCGGACCATAATCCTATATATGGTTTGTCTTGAGGTTTATGATAAGGGAACATTGTTGGTGTAGGTAATACTTTTTGTAGTAGCATAATATTAATTTGTTCTTTTGCTCGGGTATAACTAATGTCTTTCGTGTTCGTGTCCTTTTTTGTTATGGATAAGATTAGTCGTTTATCTTCTATCGTTACTCCTAAACTTTTGAATTGTTTCATTGTCTTATTTTTATGCAGTTTGCAGTCATGAAATGATTAATTCCTGTGACTATTCTCATTTGCATGGATAATCTGCATTTGCCACTTCGTAGGCTAATCTCTTTGTGTTTGTCGTATTCGAGAATCTTTCTATCCTTATCATAATCACTCATTAACAACCATCTTCTCATATGTTGTTTTCCATAATATGCTCCTATAGCTCCAGAATTAGTTATTAGGGATGATTTTAATAATATTTTTGGTCTTTCATCTCCATGCTCATTATGCAAAGATATAGACGGCATTTGTAAATCTATTTCTTGTCCATCATCGGATTCCCAAATATATATTGATTGCATCATCATTTTGTTTCACACATCGTCCTGTCGCCTGCATTATATTTCTTGACCATTGCAATGCCTTGTCTGAATGCTTCTTGCTCTTCAGGATATATTAATGAGGGAGTACTTTTTTCTGTATAATTTGTGCTTCCTGTATTGAAGAAGAAGTCTATATTGGTCATTCTGGGAAAGTCGCAGAGTACTGAATGGAATGTGTCAAGTATCCATTGACTCTTATTCCCTCCATAATTTGATGATCCTGTCTCTCCAATATTTATTGCGGGCGTATCTGATATTGCTGCTAGTTCGTCATAATCTAGCGTTGTTAGGTCGTGGAATGATGTCCATCCAGTCCATATTGCGAGGTTGTATACGTCAATACTGAATTCGTCTACGTAATCATCTCCCGGATAATATTTGCTGTATGGTTCATTACCATATTTCATTCTGCCCCATGACCTATTGGCATTGTTTATGTTGCTTAATCCCCCAATATTTAGTTGGAATCTAAGATTCTTATTGCCTGTGGAACGTAATATGTCTACTATATGCTTATATGCTGGTAAAAAGTCTTCTCTACTATTGTTCTTATTATATATCCCCCAAGGATTCCAGTCTCCATAAAATTCTGTTAATGGCCTAATATATACTATCTTATGATATTTATCATCATAAGTTTTTAGTTCATTAGCGAAATCATATAGTACGACATCATAGTGTCCTTCTGTAATATTTTTTAGTGGTGTAGGATCTATGCCACCCCATGTTGGTCCTCCACCGAATTCTAATGCTATTTCTGGCGTGTGCGTAATACTTTCATTATATAAGAATGTTCTTAATCTTTTTATTGCTATGTCACGGAAATGCATTGGCAGATAATTCATGAATCTATCCACAGTAACATTTTTATCCCTCTCAAAACTTAACCATGTCTCACCCACTATGCTGCGGGGGATGATACCCACAGTAACTATTCTTTTAGGTTCTTGTTTTTCTGGTATTATGAGGATTATTATTCCTATAAGGAATGTTATCAATAATATTGATGGTATAAGATATTTCATCGTCTTCTCCATAGGTATATTCCTATGAGTATGCCTATTATTCCTATTATTGTTCCTATAATTATTGGGTTGGTTGTTATTCCTCCCGTGTTTGTTGTTGGTCCGCAGTCTTGTGGGCATTCGTCACTGTTTTCTGTTGATTGGCATGTTTTGTCTCCGCAGAATTCTTCACATTCTGGTGCACAGAAATCATTTGTTTTTGCTACTACATTATTTGTTGTTACTAGGTATTGGCAATTATTTTCGCATTGCCACTTATCACAATCTGTCGAGCAACTCCACACATTTTCTCCGTACTCGCATACACCATTCCCACAACATGGACTTATTGCTTGGTGTGAGCATGAGGGATTATTGTTCTGTATTGAGCATGCATCTAGCGTGCATGTGTCTGCATCATTACAATCGTATCCATCGCATGCATTCTTGCAATCTTGTGGACATAATGTGTTGTCTTCTCCTGTTTCGCAGTAATTGTTTCCGCAGATTGGTGTGGATGCAGTGACTGCTTTTATGCTGACTATGCCATTTCCTATATCATTGTATGAGGTTAATGTATTATATATTGATGGCGTGATTGCTGTCTTGTACAGGTTTGCTCGTACTTGTCCAGCGTTGAGTTTAGGGTTTGCTGATAGCATTAATGCTATTATTCCTGATATTGTTGGTGTAGCTGCTGATGTGCCTGCGAATGTATGTACTAGCGTGCTTGTTGGCTTGATTTGGAAGTCTGCATATCCCGCAATGTTCGGCTTATTATAGGTATATATCCCTCCTGGACTGTATGATGGTCCCTGTGATGAATATCCTTCTCTCTTATTGCTTGTAGGGTCTACTGCTGCTACTGTTATTACATCTGTTAATTGGTTTGGTCCATTAATGCTTTTGCCTGTGCCACGATACTTATCTTTATCTATACATCCCTGACTTACTGTCTTTCCACTTCCATCACAGCATGCAGTATAGCTTCCACATCCACTACCACAATTTCCTGCAGCCATTACAATAATTATTCCTTTGTCTGATGCCATCTTTATTAGTCTGACTGTTGCATCGTTCTGGCTTACTGGGGTGAGAAAGCTCCAACTATTGCTGATGATTTGTGGTGTGCCGTCTTTTATGTACTGACTTATTGCATATGCGAAGCAGTTGTATGGATCGTATGGCATGTTTGGACCTATTGCTGGGCAATCAATAATTTTTGTTTCTGGGGCAGCTCCAGGATAATTTGGGTCGTTGCTTCCAATTATTGATGCACTGCTTGTACCATGATAGTTTGCATCATAATCTTTTCCTTTTGTTAATACTGATTGTATATTAATATATGGTGTGGGGTGGATGCCTGTATCTACAACCATCACAGTCACTCCCTGACCAGTATATCCGCCAGTCCACATATCTGCTACTTTTATTTGTTCCCATAATTGTTTGCTTGTGAATGAATTATACCCCCAATTACAGTCTAGAGAGTCTATAGTGGTGGTTGCTGTAACTGCCCATACACTGAATACTTGGTTGCTGTCAGCTAGTTTCTGTAGTTTGTTTATGTCTATCTCTTCCTCACGTAATTTTGTGTGATACTGCTCCCATTCCAGAGGGATATACACATCTAATGGAGTATCCCACAAGTACTCCACTAAGACCTTCTCTGTAGCCACAGAATCAGACTGGATAATCACAGAATTCACCTGGTTCAATGTAGTGATAATTGTTGCATCCTTCAACAAACCAATATTCGGGTCAAGCTTGCCACCAATCAATCCATCAAAACCTGGGGGCGGAGCCTCAGCAGACACAAAACTAACAAATAAAAAAATGATTCCGAACAACAACATCTTTCTCATTTTATATTTACTCTCCTGAATCGTAGATCTTTTTGTATTAATAATAAGTCTCTCGTGCTTGCCCCATTTCCTATCCTTATTCTTGATGCTGATGAAAACATCATCACTGGCTTATTACTATACTTCCCACCAATATTTATGGCATAATCCGGGATTCCCGAAAATCCTTTTAGCTCAATTATTAGACTTGGAGAAAAGTCATCTCTACCAAAATCTATATCCGGAGCATTCTTTATAAAATCTTTCGGCACCATCCTCATCTTATATGCACCTTTTTAATGAATAATCTATGAGATGTTTTCATTCCTTTCTCGAAAATAAATAATCCACCCCTATCTTTTCCTAGTCCGAGGTTCGCATGCGTATGTGTCAAATGATTTTTTGGATACTCATCATCATAAAAATTTATGCCTGGCGTTCTTTGTAGAGGCATGTCGATAGCTATTTGTGGTGAGGAGTATCCTAAGTACCCTTGACTACCTAATTTTATAGTAGTATCCCATCCTATCGCTAACTCATCGCTGCCAGGAACCATCCTAATACTGTTGATTCTTATCCCACTCATTTAATCCTCGGTTTTATAAAATGTAATGCTTCTGTGATCCGTATAACGCTCTCCGACCTATTAAAGGATTTCATTCTATGCAAGCGTATTCTTTCTTTAGCGAAGTCTAAGTATGAAAATAGTTGTCCTTTTCTCACCACTAATTCTTCAGATACGCCCACTGGAACATCCATTATCTCTAATTCTCCTTTCCTATTCCCTACCGCAGATAATATTCCTTTATCAGTTCTAATGCTTATAGGAGAATAGTCAAATAATGTATCATTTAATATGATGTTACTGATTTTCATTTTTTTATCCTTATTTTATCAAATATTAGGTTGTTATGTGTGGATGTCATTTCTCCTTTTTTCTTGTTGAAGCTGAAACTATTTGCTTCTCTTATGGCAAGTATATTTTCTGTCTTGTCAGAATTCTTTTTGGTGAATTCTACTTGCTGAAAATCATGTCCACCGTATCCTCCTGCTGAGTGTCTGAACCAATTAAGTTTTATGTTGTCTTCTTCCATATTGTCTGAGGATATCATTTCTGCTTCTTTTAGTAATAATTTATCCATCATGTCCAGTATATCTAGTGGTACTCCTCCTGTCTTAAGATTTTTTGTGATTATAATATTATCTTTAGAGAATCTTCCCCTAAAATTGTGCATCATCGTAATAACATTTTTATCTTCTTCATCGTCGTAATATCTTTTATTGAATTTTATTTGTATTTTTGTTAATAATAATTCTTTATCATCCCTACCCTCTCTTATCCCTTTCATTAGTCCGAATGTTGTTTCTTTATCTTCAGTATCACTCTGATAATAATCAAAGAACGTATTATCTAACGGCTTATTCAGGTCTATACCTATAGATACATCTTTAAGGCCTTCATCATAACCGCTTTTCTTTTCTCCTGCCCCAAAAAATCTTATCTTATTCTTCTCGTCCACAATTATGTCTTGCGTGCCTACTTTACAAACTAGTGAAGGCTTATAAGATGTTAATATTTCGCAGTTTAGATTGTTTTTCTTGAATGTCATAGTAGTTGTAACACCTTCCGCATTTTTTCAGCATTCTCTGGAGTATCAAACTTTACTTGTAGTGTCCCGTTCTTGAAAAACTTTGCAGACTTCAAATTATCGTCAGGTATATCTTTTTCATCCCAGAAGCTGCTCTTATCTCTCCAATCCCACTTACTTGATACATAGCTTGTTGCTTGGCTTGGCTTTGTCTTGTTGATTATTATGTCTGTTAATTTTCCTAATGCTTCCAAGTGTTGTATTTCTTCAGAGGCATAATTGCTTGGTTCTCCCTTATTATAACTATCTTTCCCTACAGATACACTATGTTTTAGTATCAACCGATTTTTTTCTATACTTATATTTCCTGAGTACGGTCTTAGTTTCTTTGCCATATCAAGTATTTGGTCAAAGGTTATTTCTTCATGTGCACCATACTTTTTTGAGGTGCGTGATAGTAGAGTACTTATCTTCATTGACCCTGTGATGTCTTTTAGTAATTCTGTCTCGTCATCTGCCCCTATTTTTATGTTCGGGTTGAGGTTTTTTACTTCCCTATGAATTATCTCTCTCATTATGCTTTGCTTTGCCTTATCCATTCCTGATTGTAATCCAGTCTTTATATCGTCAAATTCGTTGCGATATTCTCTACCGAATGTTTCAGCAATAAATTTTGATCCTTCAACTAATGGTTTGAATGATTTTTCTACTTCACAAAGATACTTCTTTATCTTACAATAATTCTCTGGCTCTGATTTACATTCACAGTCCTTAATAAAATCATAATCTTCCTTCATAGTATATTCACTCCTTTGAGTTTTGCTACTAAGACTTTTTTCACGTTTTCTGGTTTGAATCTTAGGCTGAATGTTCTCTCTTGTGGAATATATATCCCGTGTGTTAGTGTGAATGTATGTTCTTCTGGTGTTGTCCACTTTCTGCCCCATGGCTTAACATGTTTTTGGAATCGTCTTATGAACATATTGCTGAGGGCGGATAATTCTGTGTATGCTTTATCATCCCGATACTTACTTAATTGTGCATGTCCCGTCCTATTAACTTGCAACTTTCCTTCCTCATATACTATTTGTGGCCTATTATTTGTTAATAAGTCTAACCTATACTTATGTGACAACATTATTAATGTGTTCTTATTAAATTGCTTCATTTAATCCTCATCTTGTTAAAGCTTAATTTGTTTTCTCCAATGTTTATCTCCATAAATCCTATGGTTTCATTAAATCTGTATCTTCTAAGTATTTCTCTCGCGTCATACATTCCTTCGCTGTTTCTTATTCTATTAAATTCGTCTGGTAATGCTGTTAATGTAAGATATGGCTGATTATTGAATGTTGTTCGTTCGTTAAAGTCTGCTTCTGTTATGTCTTCTCTTGCACGGTATGCGTGGTTCATGTCTGATGTGAATAGCCACTCTTTTTCTCCTATATCATAATTGTCATGCTCATCACCCTTCCAGAACCCTGTCATGGTATTTGTATCATTATCTTTATGATTTAAGATATTCCATGCATCTTGGCAAGTCATTTCCATGTCTGCATCTATTCGTGATTGTATTCTCTTATCTTTATCTTCTTTAGATAATCCTTTGAGTTCTCCTTCAGCCTTTAATTCTTCCTCTACATCATTCCATGTGCCTACTACTGCATCAGTATTGTTTTTTGCACAATCATGTGCCGTCTTTGTCGCATATTTTACATATTCTCCATTCACGTTTTCTTCTAATGTATCTATTGCTGGAACCCATGAAGTGTTTCCCCTATCATTATTCCAATGTAATGCATTGAATCCACAAATATTCATTGTGCGAGACTTTATCCCTTCTGCACCTACAGTAAGACTTTCTCCTATCCTGTGTAGTTCGCCTTTTGTTATCCTGCAAAAATTTTCTAAGTCTGTTGTCATAAGATTTTTTAGTGTTAATGGAACGCACTTACCGTTTTGCCAATAGTTTCCTTTCTTTTCGCAATTCTTCTGCGTCCGTATTTTTGATATTTCAAGCATATTTCGCTCCCCATATTCCTAATGTTAATTCTCCATTGTCTAATCTGCGAAGATTGATTTTTCCTCCCCTATCGTTTAGTCTATAGAGCAAATTATTTAGTTCCTGTTGTATTAGTCCTCCTCTGAGTATTTCGTGTGATGCCATCCTATCTATATTTATTTCCATCCAGTTTATTCCTCCATAAAAGTTCGCTTCTGGTTCAGGATAATCGTTGGCATAATCATCCCAATCATGTTGGAATATTGTCTGACCGTCTTCGCTGTAAAGCCGTAATTCTCTTCCGAGGACTTCTGGAACTTCTATCTTGCTAAGCACGGTTCCTTGAAGCACCATTCCACGCATCAAATCACGTGTGGCATATAAATCTTCACAGGTACTTTCAGTATTTGCTTGTATTATGTGATGTACAATTATTTCTTTGGCTTTTCTGGATACGTCAAATTTTTCCACTATACCCTTTATCTCCAGAGTTACATCTTCTGGTTCTGCTAATTTTATTCTTAATGGTTGCTCTTTGTTGCATAGAATTAGCTTATCTAATAATTCGTTGCGTAAATCGTTCTTAGGAATTATCTCTATTTCATCATCCCAATCCCCTTCATTATATATTCTTGCTTGGAATTCGCATAATGTTTTTAATCCATCCCTATCTATGCCTGGTATTCCTATTCCTAGATAGAATGCGTGATTCGCTATTTTGCCTTGTGCAACCTTACAAAATGCTGCAAGAGAGGGATTCATAGTCATTGATATCCCTCTTATAATTCTATGCATCCATCTTTATTTGTCTTCTTTTCTAGTTTTGTGCCTTTTATCAGGTTCTTGCCTATTGTTGTGAAGCAGATCTTTTCCTTATATTGATCCTGTCCAACTTTTTCTGATGTTAGGATGAACACATCTTTCCATTGCTTAGCTTTTTCTAAGCGTTCCACTTCTTTTTCGTTGTTTGTGATGTCTGGATCGTTTCTGCTCCTATTCTTCCAATGACATGTTGCTATGGTGCCTTCTTCGTAACATTCTACGATGTTGCCCTTCACTGCATCGGATAACCATGGCTTGTCCTTTGTGTATTCTGTCATTTTAATCACTTTCTCCCAAGATTCTTTATTGTGTCGAATCCTGATGCTACATCACTCCATATACCTTTGGCTTCTGCTGTTTTTTCTTCTGATTCCAGGACAGTCAATGTTATCTTGTCTTTATGTCTCTTGTCCATGAAGTCTTTTATGTCATCTATCTCTTTCTGGCTGTCCTCATCATCTCCTTTGAGTTCGTCAAAGATTTTTCTGCTCATCTCTGCATCTGCCTTGAGTACTTTTCCCTCAAAGACTTCGAACTCGAACTTTGCCCTAGGGTCTTTTCCTTTAGTCACGTCGCATACTGCTTTGGCATCGCTTGGACTATAATAGTCCGTCTTGCACTGAGCAGTATAGTCTCCTATGTTAAAATTTTCTTCTTCCAATTTCATCAATCCTCCATTTATCTTAGTTTCAGGTAATATAATCCGTCCTGATCTTCCTTTCCTGTCGCACTTATTATGCCCCAATTAATTGCTGCTACCATACTGAGGACATATCCGGTTATTCCTAATATAGATGTCTGTATAACTCCCGTCCAGTTTGTCACTAAATATAATACTGCAATCAGTCCTGCCACACCTATTAGTCCATAGATTATTCTTTTTGTTGTTCCTAAATGTTTTAGTCCCACATAATATAGTATGTCCTTGTATACATCTCCTTTTACTGCCACAAATCCTATGTTTACTGCCGCCATCGTCAATAATACATACAATATTATTGAAGGTATAGTCATTACTGCAAATGTTCCAGCAGTTATTAGTAGGATAATTCCTAAAATATCTAATAGTCCTGCAAGTCCTATCAAACCAAACAACCATCTTTTTATCTTATTCATTTTATCCTCCCCCATCTCCATATACAAATTTAGGTGTTTCAGATAATAATCCTACACCTATAAGTGTGAAAATGAATGGTGTAAATATATATGTTAATATGCGTAACCACTCAACATTTTGTAAGCCGGTCTGCTCCCACAACCACCACACCACCCCGTCTTCTGATGCAAAATAAATTGGACTAACACCATCAATAGTGTCATGAGTAACAATATTCACATACGGAGAAGTCCAATTAATACACATAAACAATGCGAATGTGATAAACCATAACCCGAGTGTATGTTTGAACTTATTTACCTTAACGCCGAAAACGATCAGATCCAGTTTCCCAAACACATATAATATAACAAAAAATATTACCTCATATATAGTGAATGATGCCCATAACGGGATCTTATCAAGAAAATAGATCCATCCACGCAACGAAAAAACAAATCCGATAACAGCAATAGCTACCGCTAATATAAGCTCCTTCGTAGTAATCTCAAAACTTCCGATACGCCAACTCATTTTATTCGTAATCCTCTCATGCTCAACTCTTGATGATTAATAATACCTATTGCCTTTTTTCTATTCCACCCTACAACACTTAATATTCCGTTTCTGTTAATGAGCGTATTTTCTGGAAGGAATATTGTTCGCAAATTATTTCTAAAGTATATTCTTTCTTGTTTAATGCTTGTAGGGACACCTATTATCCACGACCTATGACTGCTGATTTCTGGTTGTCTTGACTTTTCTTGTAATCTAAGATTTGCTAGTTTCATCATTTTTTTATTATTGGTGCTGCTTCTTTTAGTACTTCTATTAGTCTGTTGTAGGTATTGACTTTTTCGTATCCTATGATTGGTGTCCTGCCTATTTGTCCTCCAAGATATTTTTTGTCCCATTTTGCTCCTTCATTATTTATTAGTAGGACTTTTCCGCCTTCCTGGACTACTTGTTGTAGCTTCTTTTCTACATCTTCAGGATTACTGTCTTCCATGTCGCTGTATACTATAAATGTCTTGTTTTTGAATGTTCCTACTTTTGGCTTGATATCGTCGAATGCTTGACTAAGGACTGTGCCTTGACTGCCTAATTTTTCTAGGGTGTCTGTAAAGTTAGAGTTAGGCCTTACTTCCAGGCCTTCTTCTGTCCCGAGGAACATTTTTTGTCTAATACCTAGGTTATGTAATTCATCAACTATTGGCTGCACGAAAGCGTACGTGTTCTGCATAGATCCAGATGTATCTAAAAGCCATACTACGTCTTCTTTTTGTTTTGGTGGCTTATTCTTATAAAATAGGTCGAGGACTACTCCTTGTTTCATTCCTGTCATCATTGTTACTCTTGGATCGATGATTTTTCCTTTTGTTCGTATTCTATGGCTTTGTCCTGTTTTGGTTTTTAATTGTTTTAGGCTTTGTCGTATCTTGCTTTTGAAGTAGTCTAGCTTGGTGAGCATCCCTATGAATTCTGGATGCCCCCAAGCGAAGATATCCCCTCTCATGAATTGGTCTATGAATTGTTGTTCTTTTTCTGGATCGTCGAAGTACGGTGTCACATCCATTTTGGGTATTTGTTCCTTGATCTTTTCTGATAGTATGTCTTTGAATGCTTTGAGGTCTTTGAGGAACTCTTTTAGTCTAATCGCATCTTGGTCGGACATTTTGCTTCCATTGATATCTTTGTGTATCTGGTCTATTAATTGTTCTACTTCATTGGCTGTGCCCCGTAGTTTGCTGAGTTTTCCTGACTGGATGTTTTGGTTTATCATGTCTTTGATTTGTTTGTTGACATCTATTAGGCATTGTCTTAGTCCCTGCCCGCTTTGTCCTTGCATGTTTTGTTCACATTGCTGTTTTAATTGTTCTGCCATTCCTTTGCTTAATTGTGATATGGCTTCTGCTTGGACTTTTCCTTGTTTTAATAATTCTTTCATTTCTTTTTCGTCGACTATCATTCCTTCTATGTCTTGTGCTTGTTGTAGCATATTTGCTATCTGTTTCTCTATTATTGGTTGCATACCTTCTGGAATGGTTGTTCCGCCTTGTCTTTCTCCTCCTAGATTGGTTTGTGGTGGTGCTAATAATTCATTCCATGATTGTTCAAATACTTGATCGCAATGTTCTGTCTTGCTTAATGATGCTTGGAGTATAGTTTTTATATCATCTACATCTATAGAGTTTATCCCGCCAACATTATGTATCCCGTGTAATGCATCATTTCGTTCACTGATAGCTACCCTACACCCTTTATAGACCATTTTCCTGCTGATCTTATCTACGAAGTTGAAAAAAGGGGAGAGCTTCTGCTTCTGAATACATTCCATATCCATTGGTTTGCACATATTTTTCATTGTATGATTCGTCCTATTAATTTAATTCTTGTCGGTAATGCTATATGAAAATCATCTCTAAATATACCTATATTTTTTATTACCTTGTGTCCATTAGCCTTTACACGATATACTATCACCCTCTTGTCTTGTATCATTATCCATTTATTAGGTAATAGCATCTCTGAGTTCATCTTGCCTATTATTAGGCTATGCCATAAGTCGCTGGAAGATATTCTTCTGGCAGTCACATGCATCTTTTTATATATTCCCATGCTTATCCCGTCACGTTGACAATCTGCAATTATCCTATCTGGTATGCTGAATGCTGTTCCTATCATCCTAATAACCTCATTTGTGAAAATAGTATTTTGTTTGCTGATAATTGTATGAATTGTGTCGGATTTTTCTTTAAGACAATACTTCCTACGTATTCTTCTTTTCTTATACCTATGGCATGAATTATGGCTGAATCTAATGCTTGTTCAGGTAATGATGCCATGTCACCTTTCACATGTATGTCTATTTGCCTTCCCATTTGCATTGCACTATTATCTCCTAAATCTACCACTCCTAGTACGGTATTTATTCTTATACTATTGAATGCTGACCTTTTCATTCTATCATCTTTCTAAATTTTTTTATTGTGTAATATTCTCCTGTGTCTTCTAGCATGCTGCTGGTGAACCATGGTGTTTTTCGCTGGTCGAATAATGGTACTCTTGTGATGATGTCTTTTTCGTTTATTGCATATCCTAGTGCTCTCGCAGTTTTGATGAATGCGTCTTTTTCTTCTTTTATATCCATTAGTAAGGGAGGGTTTTGCTCATCAGATATCCATCGATGCATTATCTCATCTTGTGTTTGTCCTAATTTTATGAAATCTTCCACTATAAACTCGGTTTTTGGGATATAACAATTTACTGCAAGCTCTTTCCTGCTTAACTTACTGGCAATGCACATTATTTGATCATTATTATGTGATGATGCTACTAAGTCTCCGCTTAATCCTCCTACAGCACTCATGCTTGGTGCTGGACTGCCTCCAGGGTGTGTATGTAAGCTCCCTATATACACACCCCTGTCAGTACACAACTCAGGCCTTATTGCCATTGCTAGTCCTTGTCTGCCACCTTCTGCAAAGAAGATATCCCCTTTCTTGCTCTTGCAGATAGCTACCCCTTGTTCTGTTACTTTGTCAGGGTTAATTTCTAAGGTTTTAGAATTAGTCTTGAGTGTAAGTTTGCCTTTATAGTATGTTAATGGACCATATTTTTTTTCTGATTGTAAAACCCCTATGGAATGGAATGTGTCTGGATCTAATAGGTTCTTAGCTAGTTCGAAGCCTTTATCTACTATTATGAGAATATCTTTATCAGTAATTGTTTGTTGCATAAGGACGTTCCCCCTATGCTCTCTAAACTACTTGAGATGAATAATAGGGGATATCTTCATCTGTATGAAAGGGATTAAGGGTTGATCCATCCATCGTCTGATTCTTGCTCGTATAATGCACCATTGCGTTCTATTATGTCGTCTTTTCTGTTCATAATTTCAATCCTCTAATTCGCTTGTTATCTCTTCTTCTTTAACTTTTTTCTTTCCCGGATGGAATATTGATAATTCTTTATCGAATGCTTCATTGAATGCTGCCTCGGCCTTCTCATTTTTTGCTAATGCCGGTTTGATGATTGCTTTTAGGTCGTCTATGTCTTGTATTTGTTTTCCTAGTTCTTTTATGTTGTTTGTTGCATCTTCTATTTCGCTGAATGCTACATGATTATCTTTTTCTTGCATGCCCTTAGCTATCTTACACAAGAATTCTACACTCTTGAATTTTCCGCTTGAGCAGTCAAGTATGTCTTTTTCCATTTTATTCTCATATAATCTTATTGAGTTTTGAATTTATTTCTTTAATATAATCTTCACCATATTTTGCCTTCAACGCATTTTCTGTGTCTTCTCTTGTTGTTGGTCTAAAATTTATTTCTACAAATTCTTTATTACTTATCTTTTCTAGGATTTTTGATATACTTTTCTGTCCTAAGCCTTGGTCTCCAGTAAATATCATGTTCTTATTATTATTTATCGCTGAACATATATTCATTATTATATCATGTTGTAGTCTTAGTCCTTCTTCCCATATCTTTTCTTGAAAATTATTACAATCCATGTATTTCACCCTATGATTTTTTTTATTATCTTTTCTACTTCTGGTAGGTATTCTTTTCCGTGTTTTTTTTCTAGTATTATTTCTGTGTCTTCTCTTGTTGGTTGTTTGAATGTTATTCTCATGAATCTTCTGTTGAATGCGTCGCTGAATGGTTCTGTTCCTATATCGGTTTCGTTATAGGTTATTATTGTTATTGGCATCCCTTTTTCTGTTGCTTTGATTGTTCCGAGTAATGGTATGCTTACTTGTTTTTCTTCTGCTACCTCTAGTACCATGTTTTGGAAGTCTTCTCCACCCCTATTCCCTTCATCGATGAATAGTATGCCATTATTTTTTATTGCTTTGAGTGCTGGTCCTTCATTGAAGTTTTCTTCACGGTATATGTCTTTTAGCACTTCTGCTTGACATGTGCCATCTACTTCCGCAGCTTTGCATGCGGACATTTCTAGGAGTTGTTTATGATAATTCCAGTCGCCAAAGAATTCTCCACGTGTGATTCCTGGAGTGGCTGTTAGTCTATAAAACTTTTTTGTTAGGTCGCCTTTGAATAAGATGCTTGCTAAGACCTTAGCCATCATAGTTTTACCAGTGCCTGGCAATCCTGCGAACATCATGTTTTTGTTCGTATTTACTGCGGCACATATGCCCATAGTGGTTTTTCTGCTTATTAGTAGTCCTTCTTCCCATACTTCTTCTTGTAGCTTGTTGCAATCTATTTGTGGCATGGTATCTTCTTTGTACTGCTTATATATAAATCTTTTCCAAAAAAAGTTTTAAAAAAAAACTAATAGAAATAGGGCGGTCATCTAATTCTACTCACCGTGTTTACTTCTTTTTTGGTCTGAGATAATATATTATTAGTCCTATTATGCTTAAAAATATTAGTGCTGCCGCAATAAGTTTGTTGCTCAGAGGACTTTTTTGTGTTGTTATCGGCGTGTGAGAACATTTACTATTTACACACTTATCTAAGGTGTTAACATTATTGTCATTACATGTTGTTGCCTGATTGGCTATAGTACATTCAGGGCTTATTCCTGTGCAAAGCCCATTATTACATGTTTGTCCTACGCCACAACTTGTGATAGTGTATGTTGCTTCATCTACATTACACTTCTTAGTTGATGTAGCATTGTTGCATGTTAATGTTCCCGCAACACAAATGGGTGCAGGGATTATTGAACATATCCCGTTACTGCATGTTTGTCCTGATGGACAAGTGGTTTGTGTTGACCATGCCGAGCCTGCACTGTTACATACTTGGAACGCATTGCCTACACATTGTTTAGCGTTAGGAGTACATAGTGGAGCAGCCACTTTTACTAGTATCACATTATCTATGAAGTATGTTGTCTCATTTATTGCATCTGTGGATAACCAAAATCTTATTCTCGCATCTGTTACTGGTGTTGTGAATCCTGTGGTTGTGAATTCTATGTAGAATGTTTTCCATTCTGTGGTTATATTAATATTTGTTATGCTTAATCCGTAAGTATTGTATGGACTTCCATGTTTATGAATGAATATGTCGAAGTCGTCGCCATCGCTTGATTTTGCTGAGAATATTAGTCTATACTTCGTGCTAGGCTCAAGAGCAGCAAGGATATAGAATTGTGTATTATCACCTACTGTGGTTAGTTTGATCATTGCAGAACTGTTGCCTTCTGTTTTATCTATTTGTGTTTGTGTAACATTTCCTATCCCATTGGTATAGAATGTCCACGGATTAATTCCTTTTTCGAATCCATAACTTATCGCTACTGCACTTCCTGCAAGTAGGAATGTTATAATCATAGCTATTATTGAAAGATTTATCTTATGCATTTTTATCACCTTATCCTTTGTTTATCCATAAATGTAATGTTGTGAAGTCTTTCCATCCTATGTGTGCTATATCTTTTTTTCCGTCATTGTTTATGTCTGTGATGAATAGTCCGTGGCTTTCTTTTCCTGTGCTTACTATTCGTTGTATGAATTGTCCTTTACCATCATTTTCGTATATCATTATCCTGTTTGGTGGCTTATGTTCTCCTAGTATTATGTCGTTGTCTCCGTCATTGTCCATGTCTGTAACGTCCATGCTTTGGAATCCGTATCCTTCTGCTAGGACGCTTCTAGTCCAGCTTCCACTTTTTGGATTGCTGCTTTTGAATATGTATGCTTTTGTTAGGAATGTGTCTGGGTTAGGATATGTTTCTTCTGCTACTATTATTTCTTGTAGTCCGTCGCCGTCTATGTCTGCTATATTGAATCTGTCCGCATTCACATCTGTATCTCCAACATTATATCCAGTCCATAATGTTAGTGTTCCAGGATTTTGGTACCATTTAACATTCTTTTGTCCAATAGCTAAGTCTAGTCTGCCATCGCCGTCTATATCTCCTATTCCTATACCGTCGCCTCCTGCACTGGTTAGTCTAGTGATAGTCCATGTATCTGTTGTTAATGCATAAATTCCTGCTGTTGCCGCATTTCCTGCTTCGAATAGTATTTCTGGTTTTCCATCGCCTGTTAAGTCTGCGATCCTCCATCCTTGAGGATTCATATGCTCGGTCTTTACTGTACTAGGTAATGTGATCGTTTTTCTTGTAGTCCATGATGTTGCTTGAATATTGTCTGCTTCAAACCAGTATATGTTAGGTAATCCGAATCCTATTATATCGGCAAATTCATCATTATCTATATTAACTATTAATGCTCCGTCTGCATCTATAGGGAGTATGGTTCTTGTCCATGTGTTCGTCATGTCTCCGCCAGGATTCTTATACACATATTTTCCTGAAACTATATCTCCTAAGCCGTCCCCGGTAATATCTTGTATATATATTCCGAAGTATTCGTACCATGAGATACCATATTTTACTCTGGCATTATCTACGAGTTTGTATTGCCAATTCGTTAATGATAATTTTGTCGTCTTCTCTTGGAGCCATACATCTATTCTTGGTGCATTGCCATTGTATGGCTTGCCCATGATGTCTAGGTCTCCATCGCCGTCTAGGTCTCCTAGTCTTGATTCATGATGGTCTATGCCGCTTGATAAGTCAGACTTTTTGAAGTTGCCTTTTCCATCACCATAGAGTATCCATGATCTTGGATTAGCATTGTGTAGGCTCATTTCTCCTAAGAATATGTCTAGGTGTCCATCTTTATTTATGTCTGCTACACGTATTGAGTGTCCATATAGTACGTCAAATCCTAGTAGGTCTTTGCCTTGCCATACACCATTATTGTATGTATAGAATATTAGTCTGCCTATCGCATCTCCTTCAACAAATAATACTTCTGCATATCCTCCTGGGATGAATTGTCCTGTTGCTGCTCGAGTATATTTTCTTGAAGCATCTATGGGGTTTGCTGTGAATGATGTGCCACTATTGTGTTTGAACCATAATCCTCCACCAACAATATCTAATTTTCCGTCCCCATCTACATCTATCTTTGCGAATCCTTCAAGTTTCTGATTTGTAGCTGTGCCTGTGTAAGTGTATATTTGTGCAAATGTCCATGAACTGCTTGTTCTAGGATTTGTAGGTATTTCTGCTATGAATAATCCGTTAGCTCCCTGATTCCAGAATACTAGTTCTGTCTTTCCATCATTATCGAAGTCTCCGAATATTTGGTCGTGGTGTTGTTTGCTTCCAGTATTCTTTATTTCTCTCCTAACCCAGTTCTCTTTATTTGGATAAGGATTCTCCCACCACCATATCTTGTTGCTTTGCCAATCACCAGCGAATGATATGTCTAAGTCACCATCATTATCGATGTCGTAGAAGTCTCCTCCTGCTTCAATGGTTAATGGATTATTATCTATTACGTACTTATCCCATCCTGTGGCTGTCTTCTTATACCACACTACTGATGGTGTCGTGCTTCTATCGGTAACCACCATATCATCTATACCGTCCTTATCTATATCTAAGACCATTGATGCTGTTTGCTGATTGCCATTAGTTGTTGGAGTAGGTATTTCTCCTGTAGAGCTTGAGAGGTGTTTCCAAGAAAGCACGGTGTCGCTACTATTTGTATTATTTATTGGTGGATCCACAATCTTTGAGGGTATTAAGAGCATGACTATGCCTAATATTACTATGGTCGAAAATATTATTGGAATAACAATTTTAGGTATTCTCATTGGCTCGTGCTATATTTTACTATCATTGATGGTCCAGGCCATGATATTTCTATGCCGTGATGTGCTGACATACTGTTGAATGTTACGGCGTTACTGCCGGATTTTAATGCAGTGATGGGTGTTGTGACTATATTAAATGAGTAGTAGTGTCCTAGACCATAATTTGGTGTTGTCCAGCTGTTTATTTTAGTATAGTGTGTTCCCGTATTTTGTTCGTCTATACCATTCCATGTATGTACTAGCAGTTTTGCTGATGTTGCTTTAGTTAGATCGTGGTTTGATGGTATGGTGAATGTGCTTGACATTGTTTTTCCTGAATTTACCCAAAAGTTTTTAGGCACGTTTTCCGCTTTGTAAAGTTTTACAGAGCCTGTTCTTTGAAGAGTTATTTCTGTAATCTCTTCAGTTTCTAGCCATATCCCGTCTATTCCTTTGATTCGTGCTTTTAGTTTAATAGATTTTGGTGCTTGGTCTGGAACCATGCTTGTATCCCAAACAAAACTATAAGGTGCGGATGTGTCTGTTCCTACAATATATTGGTGTGCGATGACGTTCTGGCTTTTAACATTTTTCCTATAACTTTCTTGCCATTCTTGGTATATGCCATCTCCATCATAGTCTGGACCATCATAATATGCTATTAGCTCAACTTTTTCTATACCTGCTTGGCTTGTGGCTTGGACAGTTATTGTAGGATTCTCGTTTATGATGCTGTTGCTTGATGGACTGGTTATACTTCCTTCAGGATGAGGTTTGGTATTATCATAATATACTCTTAATACTATCCCGTACCATCCCCATTGTCCCCAATTAAAATTGTAACAGGTCTGTCCTCCGGATGTGCCTTCAAACATGTTGTTTCCTATATTAAGATTATTTAGTGGTACTGGTACTTGAGTATTTAGGTCTTGAGTGTAGCATTCAGCACCTGAAAATATTTGTGGAATATTAATCCATGCATTGTTGTTAAATCGTAATTTTTGTCCTATTGTTCCTACGTGTCCGCCCCAATAGTCTATTATTGCTTCGGCACTTGTTGCTTTTGTTAGATCATCTATATTTATGTATAATTGTGAATTTGGAAGATATGTTTGTGGAGTATTTCCTGGACTTCCTGTTGCTGTAGCACTTGGATCTGTTACTCTCCAGTCTTTAGTTGTTGAACTCATTGCAGTATAGAATTCTTTGAAGACTTTTCCTACGATTGGCGGCGATATACAGTTACCCTCCTCACATGTTGTACCTATCGTGCATACGGATCCTATTGACCATGCTGTGCCTGTGGCACTACATACTTGGACACTATTTCCAGAGCATTGTTTAGCATTTGGAGTACATACTTGTGGCACAGGCTCTTTACTTGGCAGAAGAACAATCACGAGTCCCGTAACAATTAAAACTAATAACACTGAAGGTATAACGTATTTATTCATTGTTTCACCACACAAATCATATTAATACAATCCATGCTATAGCTAGCACAAGTATATTCTTTGTACTGCTTATATATAAATCTTTTCCAAAAAAAGTTTTAAAAAAAAACTAATAGAATAATGTCTTATACGGGTTTTTGGTCTGATTCTCTTTTTCTTTTTTGTTTTATTATCTTCTTCCCCTGCCATAAATCTAAAGCTTTTTCTAGTCTCGCTTTTCCTATCCTCAGATCAGCTAATTCGTGTCTTAATTTGTTTATTTCTTTCTTTTTTTCACTAATGTTTTTGTCCTGATTTGCTATGTCTTGCTTTAACAATTCTTGTCCATCCATTTTTATTTCCTCCTACTTTTTGAAATTATTTTATCTGAATCCTTCTAAAGTTTTTGGCCTATCTCTTTGCCTGTTTCGTGGATCATTATAATATTTTTCTACTTTTAATGCACTCTGATAATATGGATTATTTGTTATCTCCATGAAACTTCTTAGTTGATGGCTTATTAACCATCTATGAGCTTTGTTTGTTAATTGATAATGTGTAGTTAAATGTTTTTTTATAGATAAATGTTTTGTTTCTACCATTCTTTTCGCTCTTAGGGTTAATAACATTCTATATATGCTTCCAGTACTTTTTTTTACAAAATATTTTTGCATATCGTCTAATGATGATGCACCATGCTCTCTTAAGAATTCTAGTATGTGTGCCCTAGTTATGAATTGCTCACTTTTTTCTTTTCCTGAAAATAATACCATTTTAGGTTTTATGTTTGAACCCATATTTAAATCTTTCGCTCAAATGTGAAATACTGAGCCATGAGTCAGTAAAATTGATAAAATAGAGGAAAACCAATAACACTAGAACGAAACATTTATATATAAGCTCACATAATGATTTAGATGTTGAGAATCCAATGATACAGAAACAGATGATGTGTCAACGAGCCACCCTGAAATTAGGGATGCTTTGAGTTTTTGTTGAGGATAGCCGAATAAACAACCTAAACGGTTGTTGATATCTGAAGCGGGAAGTTTAAAGAACTTTCTGCTAAAGATTATTTTTTCCTACCAGGTAACCATTAATGGAGTTCGTGGGAAATATGAAAGAGAAAATACTTGCATTTCTGAAAAGTGTAGATGAAGATTATTTAGAATTTATTTCTACATTATCTTCCAGAAAAATTAATCCATTCAACAATTCTAAAGAGCGTGCAACATTTAATGAGTATTGGTATCCGAGAAAATATGTGTCTAGCGTTACGGGTAATAATATAAATATATTTTATAATATTCAAGAAGTGGATTTTACTAAGTTTAGCTGGAATTTTATGAAGAAATACACTACAGATGAAGAATTATCATCTCTTATGAAAATTATTGATGAACTTAATGAGTCCGTAACTGATGATGATATGCAGTATCGTATTAAGCGATTAAGGATACACACATTTTATGCCTTAGCATATGTTGGATCACCATTCTTTAATATAGCATGTCAAAAATTGTGTGTTGAGGGAATGTTTGATGCGATGAAACGATTAAATGAGTACCTAAATTCTCGGGTAAAAATTATTTCCACAACTTATGATAGTGTGTCGTTTATTGGCGAGATAGATTTTGTCGCATTAAAAAAATATTTAGGATTAGAATTTAAGGTACGAACAGCTATGAAGATGATTCAATTCCGCAATGTTGGGATGTATAAAACTCCTGAAGGTGTGTGGATTACTAAAAAAATTACTGGTACAAGGTATGATGATATAAAGATTCAAGTATTAGAATGTTTGAAGGATAAGGAAGATTTTGGCAAAGCAATCTTGCTTGTGAATAAGGCAGAATTGCCTATGATGATGAAGAAAGAATATATCCGTGATGTTATTGCTGCAAGGGAGGCTGCGAATGTTACAAGCAGAAGTTAAGAGACAGATCATGGAATATTATGAGAACTTGCCAGCATATAAGCTGGTTTTACCTAATAATAGTAGCAAGAGACAATTTAAGTTAGAACTAGATAATGATACGTGGAAGATTATTCGTGATAGGATAGATACTTCAAAAAAGTTATTGCAACACATTCTTAAACAACCAGTCTTAGGTGTATATGCAACTATCGGATTATGGAATAATCCTACAATACTACGACGGATAGTTAAACATAAGAGCATATTACAGCATAAAATCCGTCTTAATCCTATGCTTCGCTCAGACTATGTGATAGATATAGACCCAGAATTTGTGCATAATCGTAAACATACTGCGGAATGTCAAGAATTTATTACACGTCTAGGATATAAGAGTACTGCCAGATTTACTGGGCGTGGCTCACAAATCATTATTCCTGAATTCTTCCAGTCAGGCACTGCCGATCCTGTCGCAAGGATTTTGGAGTGTAAGACGCGGTTTGAAGAATTTAGTAACACATTATTGGATGCAGGATTTCCTATAGATTATGATGTGACTAATGATTGGCCTACGCGTGTGTGCAAGATAATTCCTAATACCTTGTCTAGGCATGGAACTGTTGTAGAGGATATCGTTAATGTATGGACTTTTCAGCCTACAAAAGTTTTTAGTCCATTAACTGAGTTTAAGGGATCAAAGATTATGAAGATAAGATATAAGTATACCGACGGACATACAGAAGAGGTAAACACATGAAGTTTGTGCCTTCATTACTTCAGGAAGAACGTGCTGCATTAACAGTATTAAAGAGTGTATATACTGAGCGACTAACTAATATTAATAAACGTATTAAAGAAATTGATGAGGAATAAATGGTTTTTGATGAATTATCATATACAGAATTATTAGGTGCCCAGGAAGTACTCGTAGGATATATTATTGGTGACCGAGCAGCTTTAGCCACAGAATTATTGAAGCCTCAAGAGATTGAAGAAATAGTTTTTGATGTAGTCCCTGACGAGACTAGGAAAGGTCATACGTGGGGTAGAAAGATTTATGATGATGGCAGGGCATATACTCATCGATGGATTGCTAAGAATGTGAAAGATATTAATAAGGCATTCAATGAGGCTAAAGATAGTTTTCGTAGGAGGTTTGATAAGAAGAAACAATGGTTCACCGCAGACGGGAAACTAATTAGTGCATACGATCATGATCGTAGAGTGCGACAAGGCGTGACAGGGGATACATTAAGTATTGTAAAACGGTTTAGTGAACGACAATGGGGTGCTATACTAAGTAAGATACAGGTAAAGACTGCAGAATTCGTTAAAGACACGCAAGACGAGAACAAGATTGCTAAGATAAAAGAAGACCTGCGGGTGAAACGTAACGAATTAAGCAGGGTACAGAGACAAATCACTAATAGGGAGCGGGCGAGAAGAATAATTGATAATTGGGATGAAAAAGTAGTCACTGGATGGCCTAATAAAAGATTTAGTGTTGATGAATTAAGGAATATGGGACAGCGGAGACTTATAGCTAAGACAGGACTTAAGCGAGGAGACATTCCATTAATAAAACGATTCCAGAAGGGAGAAATAGGGCTAGACACACTTAAAGATCGAATGAAAGAATACTATAGGACAAGTTGAGGAGGGCTTAAATGGACAGACTAAAAGAAACCATCTCTAGACATAAGAAAATGATTTCTGAAATGGTGATGAAGAATGACAAGAGTTTAATGACACCTATAGTGCAGACTTCTGAAGAGATATGTTTAGTCGTAGCAGACTTTCGGTGCCAACGATGCAAATCACCAGAAACATTACAATTCCATCACCTAATAATGCGAACAACAGCAGAGTATATTAATGATAAAATGCGATATTTATCACAGAGACATTATTGGGGGAACATAATAATACTTTGCAAATCATGTCATGATAAATATCATAATCATAGAGAGACAGAAAATGGAGAAAAATATGTGATATCACAAAAAAAGATTGACAAGATAAAAAAAAGGTACGAGGTTAAAGATGTGGACAAAAACAGAAGCGAAATGTAAAGACTGTGAATGTTATAAAAACAAGAAGATAGAAAATTGTAAATGTAGATGTCATACGATAGTAGACATAATATATGAGGAACGAGGATTTTATGATGAATAAAGTATTTGAGGAATTTAAGAAGATACCCAGATTATCCAGACAGATTATAGTTACAGAAAAGATAGATGGGACGAATGCATCAATATGCATAACTGAGGATGGACAATTCTTAATAGGCTCAAAAACTAAGTGGATAACACCAGAAGATGATAATCATGGGTTCGCAAAATGGTGCATTAAGCATAAGGAAGAATTATTAAAGTTAGGTGTTGGCATACATCATGGTGAATGGTGGGGCAATGGTATACAACGAGGCTATGGATTAAAAGATAAAAGGTTCTCACTATTTAATCGCTCAAAATGGGCTGACGAAAATGTTAGGCCAAAATGTTGTGATATAACACCGGTATTATATGAGGGGGTGTTTGATACAACAAAAATTGATGAATGCCTAGGATGTTTGAAAAGAAATGGTAGTATGGCAGTTCCAGGATTCAAGCATCCTGAAGGTGTAGTAATATTTCATGTTGCAGGAAACCTATTTTTTAAGAAAACAATAGAACACGACAATGAACCTAAAAGTGTGAGGAAACAAAGTGATTGTAATAAGTGTAAATATTATCTTCCAAAAAAAAGGTTCAATAATCCTTCATCATGCTTACATAAGATTATTGGAGGAATATTATATTTTAATATAACGGACTGCGAGTATTATGTGGAGGGACAAAATGAGAAAAAAGATAGTGATTGATAATGATTTAATGTCGGAACTGGATAAATGCAAGAATGCTATAACTAAACCAGAAAATATTGAGGAACTAAAGAAGGCATTCATCTCTCTGCTTAACTTGTTCAAAGATGGCAGACTGCACGAGGATAATTGGAATGTTACAAATGAATACTGCATCAAATATACTGGTAGAACACTTGCATACTGGCTGTCAAAAATGGCAAAAAAACCTATAATGATACTTAATAAAGGAAAGATATATGAGGTAGTCAGAACACCAAGAGGAGAAAAATGAGGCTTGGAAAAAGATTATCGAACAAAGAAATAGTTGAAATATTATATCACACATACATAGTGTTAGATCCCCGAGCTTGTTGGCCGAAAAATATTATTAGAGTAGAACAAGGAATACTCACAATACACAAGGGAGAAATATACTGGGTGAAAGAATAAAATGCTTCTCTGTCTAAGTATCAAGTGTCCATGGATAAATCTTATATTAAATGGTGAGAAGTCTATTGAGATTAGGACTTGGAAGCCCGCATTTAAACTCCCTAAAATAGTGTTGTTGCATGCGGGCATGAAGACAGATAAGGAAGCTGAGAAAGAATTCGAGATAGTCAGTGATCCTAAGAGTGTTGGCTGCATCTTGGGTGTCGCCCAATTAGTTGAGGTGAGAAGCTATAAAGATAGCAAGACCTGGGCGAGAGATATTGATTTACACCGTAATCATATTGATTGGTGGCATGAAAAGAATGTAGGATTTGTATTTGGTAATATATGGAAGTTTAATAAGCCCATAAAATATAAGGGACAACTAAATTTCTTTAAAGCAATACTCCCAGAAGAATTAGAAGAAATCATCAAAACACATTACGAATTAGCAGCGAAAGAGATAGAGGAAGAGGAAGAATACTTAGAAGAACACACAGAAGGAATGAACTTAGACAATGATGGAGGGGAAGATGTGCAAGAAGAGATCGAGTAAGAACACATTTATTGTAGATATGAATTCTAACCCTAAATATTATACGTATAAACGGATTGATAAATGTCTTAGTCGATTAATCTATTTCCTAAATATTCGTGGCATAACGACACTTGGAAGTTGTTGCGGACACGAAATATACCCTCCAACCATCATATGTAAAGGAATAAGGGAAGGTAAGAATTTCGAATTGTTTTCAGGTGTTGATGTGGATAGGAAAACACGCTTTTATGTAAAAGATAATAAAGGATATTATTATCTGCCAGAACATCATAAAAAAATAATTTAGGTGCTAAATGTCTAATTATGTTAGAGAAAGAGAAATAAGACAAAGAATAGTAGAAATGCTCTATAATGCTGATAGAAGATTATCTATAAAAAAAATTTCTGATTTCGGACCTATGGATTATAAGACTGCCAAGAAATATGTGTTAATACTTGCGGGAGAAGGAAAAATAAAGCTAGAAAGACAAAGCAATAGGACGTGGGCGAGAAGTATCCAAGTTCGCCTTCCTGTTAGGTCTAATATCTTGCATTCAGCTTAAATTTGGCCGTTGATTATTTCTTCGTGTTGGCGACAATATGCTGAGCCTATTAAAGGATTTTTTGTACAGCCCGGGTACATGCAAGATTTTACTTCAATAGTAGATTTTTGTGGTAGGGGCTTCATTTTATTCTTGCATTCTCCATTATTATCTTGTCTTTCATTCGTAGGCTTATTTCTCCTTTCTCATGCCAGAATCCATCTGGACGAAACGAGAATATAGGGATAGGTAACCATGATTCCTCTAATATGTCTTGTCTATCTGTTTGTATGCCTATCTTATGGTTTAGAATCGTCGAGTTTTCGGAATCATCTGAGAATGCCCTAAATATTTCGTGTTCAGAGAATAATCCACCATCTCCTGCTATTCGCAGGCCTTTATGGAGATTCTTGTTGATTAGTATTCTGGAGAATTGTTTATCCATGAAGTGTCTGTATTGATAGATGTATTTAAATTTATCGCTTATGTTTTTTCTCATTTTGAAAACAGAAAAAATAATCGTAAAGTTTAAATATAAGTTAAAGTCAATGTAAAGTTAAGTATTAAATCTAATCTTAATCGAGGTGTTAAAATGGTTGATAAAGCAAGCGTTAAATCTGAGTTGCAGTTTATTGATATTAAGGAAGCATTACATCGTGACATAATAGCTAATGTGTTCGACTTAAAAATATATGGTAGGACGATAACTTTGATTGCCGGGCCTAGTAGTGCGGGAAAAACCGTCACTGCAGCACACTTCGCAGATAAAGTTATTCAAAAAAACAAGACAGTACTATATTTCGATACAGATAGTCACCCACTAATTTCTCGGCCTGATCCGAATTTATTAATTACTTTCAGGGAAAAGAATCCTGACTCATATAAAAAATATTTTAAGTACTCTAGAGATTTTGTGCCAGAAAACTTTATTGACGTATTGAACCAAGTCACACCCACACTAATCATTATCGACAGTATTTATGCCCCATTTGTAGAATTGTACAAGACCGCACCTAAAGAGCGTGCAAAACAGATAAGACACTTTCTGATGGGTGTAAGAGAATGGTTATATGAACATAATGCTGCATTAATACTCACAAGCCAAGTCAGTAAGGAAGGACCTTCAGAGATTGGTGAAAAAGTATTATACACAATACTTGGCGGCGAAGGACTAAAGCACATGAGTGACACTAAATGGGTTATAAGCTTCTTACAAAACGACAATAAAGAAAAAAGGATCTTACTAATAGATCAACAAGAAGAAATCGTGCTAAAAATAAGCTACGGAGGAATAATAGAAAAAGCATCTTAAAATCAATGTTAAACATGATGTTAACATGCTTGTTAAACCCCTTATGTATAAACACCCTGTTAAAAAAATCGAAAAAGCTTAAATATAAGTTAGCATATAGGTTAATCTATGGAAGAAATTAGCAATAAAAAACCTTTATACAGCAAATATATTACTTCTCAAGAATGGAAAGATAAAGCCGAACAATTTCTTAAGATATATAAAAATCAATGTTTTCATTGTGGATGGAAAAAACATTTGACCGTTCATCATTTGTCGTATGAAAATCTTGGTAGAGAGACTAAAGATGATGTTATTGTGTTATGTTATCGATGTCATGAAAGGCAACATTTTCATAGAAGAACAAGGATTGAAAAAAAGGCTTCTCTGGAAATAAAATATAACACACAAATAACTGGTAAAAGAATTTGTTCTGTCTGCGGATATCCTGAAGGAAATAAAGGGCCGCATTTACATAACTTCAAGGTCAGGAATTTTCAAAGGGAGGGGCGTATGATCGCTGAAAAAACAACCATGTTATGAGAAGGCATGACCGTGAATGCGGATACAAAATTAACACTTCTCAGCCGATACATGGGGGGGATAACTCCTTTTTGACTAGCCTGATTGAAAGGTATATTAAGTCGTAAATGCTTGTGTATTGTTTGCTAAGGGATAAAGTATGGCTAAATGCTGAAAAGTCCCTAGAAGACGTAGCAAAGCGTGAAAAACACGATAATATACCTCTAATGGCAACAGAATAAGTTCCTAGAACTTGAAAAATGTTGATATTGAAATAAGATGTTGATTTAATTAGGTGGTGGAATAATATACACACTAACTAAAACACAACTAACAAAACAGAATCTGAAAAAATCATCAATCTCACCAT